>ERZ791808.1120-NODE-1120-length-22267-cov-4.543805_pt1 | contig 22267 bp, 15 predicted proteins | sample MGYA00510305_ERZ791808 | MGnify/ENA primary metagenome ERZ791808 (study PRJEB30046, sample SAMN00792024) | human gut metagenome | study: EMG produced TPA metagenomics assembly of the A metagenome-wide association study of gut microbiota in type 2... | reverse complement strand
CTGGCCCCGCCGCAGCCGCAGACGGACGAGCCGCCTGCGGCGCTCACCCCGCCGAAAAAGAAAAAGCCAAACGCGCTTGCCTATCCGCTGGACCCGAACGGCAGCAACTACCGCATCACCGATGACCATATCGGAGAGGGCGCACCGCTGGAGCGTTTTCAGCGCAATCTGGATGCGATCCGCACGCTGAAAGCCGTAGAGATGGGGAACCGCAGCGCCACCGCAGAGGAACAGACGGTGCTGGCACAGTATGTGGGCTGGGGCGGTCTGGCGGACTTCTTTGACGAGAAAAATCCTCGTTACGCTGAACTGAAAGAACTGCTTACCGATGCCGAATACGCCGCCGCCCGCGAATCTACGTTGACGGCGTTCTACACGCCGCCTGTGGTCATCCGCGGCATCTATGCCGCCTTGGGACAGATGGGCTTCACGCAGGGCAACATTCTGGAGCCAGCCTGCGGCATCGGCAATTTTCTCGGTATGCTGCCGGAAAGCATGAGCGGCAGTAAGCTCTACGGCGTGGAGCTGGATGATCTCTCCGGGCGCATCGCCCGCCAGCTTTATCAGAAAAGCAGTATTGCGGTGCAGGGCTATGAGAAAACTGCCTTCCCGGATAACTTTTTCGATGTTGCCATCGGCAATGTTCCCTTCGGCCAGTTCCATGTAGCGGATAAACGCTATGACCGGCTGAATTTTCCCATTCACGAGTATTTCATCGCCAAGGCGCTGGACCAGGTCAGACCGGGCGGCGTTATCGCCGTTGTGACCTCCAGCTACACCATGGACAAGCGCACCGCCAGCGCGCGAAAATACATCGCGCAGCGCTCGGAGCTGCTGGGGGCCATCCGGCTGCCCAACAATGCGTTCAAGGCCGCGGCGGGCACCGAGGTGGTTTCAGACATTCTGTTCCTCCAAAAGCGCGAGCGCATGGTGGACATCGAACCGGAGTGGGTGCATCTTGCCACCAATGAAAACGGCATCCAGATGAACAGTTATTTCATCGACCACCCCGACATGGTGCTGGGCGAGATGAAGATGGTGTCCGGGCCGTTCGGCCCCACGCCCACCTGTGAGCCGTACCCGGAGCAGCCGTTGGAAGCACTGCTGGCGGAGGCCGTTCAGAATGTCCACGGCGAGATCACCGCTTATGACCGGGAGGAAGAACTGGAGGGCGAGGATCATTCCGTTGAGGCCGACCCTGCTGTTCGTAATTTTTCCTATACGCTGGTGGACGGGCATATCTACTACCGTGAAAACAGCCGCATGAACCCGGTGGAGGTATCCAAGACGGCAGAGAGCAGAATCCGCGGCATGATCGAGCTGCGGGACTGTGTGCGGACGCTGTTGGAATACCAGACCGAGGACTATCCCGATGAAGAAATCAAGGCGCAGCAAGCCAAGCTGAATGCCCTCTACGATGCCTTTACCCGCAAATACGGACTCATCAATTCTCGCGGCAACGCCATTGCCTTTGACCAGGACAGCTCCTACTTCCTGCTGTGTTCACTGGAAATTCTGGACGAGGACCGGAACCTGAAACGCAAGGCCGACCTGTTCACCAAGCGCACCATCCGCAGCCACAAACCCGCCGAAAAGGTAGATACAGCGGTGGAGGCGCTGGCACTGTCTATTGGCGAAAAAGCCCATGTGGATATGGACTATATGGGCAGGCTCACCGGCAAGGATGAGGAGACGCTGTTTTCTGAGTTGACCGGCGTGGTGTTCCTGAACCCCGCTTATACTGGCGAGAACGATGGGCATGAGAAATACCTGCCCGCGGACGAGTATCTTTCCGGCAATGTGCGTCAGAAATTGGCGGTTGCCCAAGGCAAGGCGGAGCAGGACCCGCAGTATCAGATCAACGCCGAGGCATTGGCGCAGGTGCAGCCCACCGACCTCACCGCCAGCGAGATCTCCGTCCGGCTGGGCGCTACATGGCTGGATACGGAATATGTACGTCAGTTTACTTTTGAAACGCTGGGAACTCCGCGCAGCACTCAACGGCGCATCGAGGTGCATTACTCCAACATCACCGGCGAGTGGCGCATGGAGGGCAAGGGCATGGACCCCGGCAATGTGAAGGCGTTCAGCACCTACGGGACCAAGCGCATCAACGCCTATGAGATTATCGAAACGACACTTAACCTGAAGGATGTCCGCATTTTTGATTACCAATACGATGAGGAAGGGCGCAGAATTGCCGTTCTGAACAAGAAAGAGACGGCCATCGCCCAGAGCAAGCAGGAACTCATTAAAGACGCTTTTGCCGAATGGATCTGGAAAGACCCTGACCGGCGCGAGGCTATCTGCAAGACCTATAATATTCTGTTCAACAGCAATCGTCCCCGTGAGTATGATGGCAGTCACATCAGTTTTTCGGGCATGAACCCGGAGATCACGCTCCGCAAGCACCAGGTCAACGCCATCGCCCACATTCTCTACGGTGGAAATACGCTGTTGGCACACGTTGTCGGTGCCGGCAAGACATTTGAAATGGTCGCGGCGGCGATGGAGTCAAAGCGGCTGGGCCTGTGTCAGAAATCTCTTTTTGTGGTGCCCAACCACCTGACAGAGCAGTGGGCCGCTGAGTTTTTGCAGCTTTATCCGGCAGCAAATATCCTCGTTGCCACCCGCAAGGATTTTGAGACCAAGAACCGCAAGAAATTCTGTGGACGGATCGCTACCGGCGACTACGATGCCGTTATCATCGGCCATAGCCAGTTTGAGAAGATCCCCATGAGTGTAGAGCGCCAGCGGGCCATTCTGGAGCAGCAGATCGACGAAATCATGATGGGCATTTCCGAAGCCAAGCGAGAAAAAGCGGAGAAGTTCACCATCAAACAGATGGAGAAAACCAAGAAGGGCCTGCAAGCCAAGATCGACAAGCTGAATGACCAGAGCCGCAAGGACGATGTGGTCACCTTTGAAGAGTTGGGCGTTGACCGTATCTTCATCGACGAGAGCCATTATTTCAAAAATCTCTTTCTTTACACGAAGATGCGCAATGTGGGAGGTATTGCCCAGACCGAAGCGCAGAAATCCAGCGATTTATTTATGAAGTGCCGCTACCTCGACGAGATCACCGGGGGACGCGGCATTATTTTTGCCACCGGCACACCCATCAGCAACAGCATGGTCGAGCTTTACACCATCCAGCGGTATTTGCAGATGTCGGCGCTGGAGGAACAGGGGTTAAAGCATTTTGATAGCTGGGCGGCGAACTATGGCGAAACGGTCACGGCTATCGAGCTGTCGCCGGAGGGAACTGGCTACCGTGCCAAGACGCGCTTCGCCAAGTTTTATAACCTGCCGGAGCTGATGAGCGTATTCAAAAATGTGGCGGACATTCAGACGGCAGATATGCTCAAGCTCCCCGTGCCGGAGGCGCATTACCACAACATCGCCTTGAAGCCATCGGAGTATCAGAAAAAGATCGTGGCATCGCTGGCGGAGCGCGCCGAAAAAGTCCGTAACAGAATGGTAGACAGCACCGAGGACAATATGCTGCTCATCACCAACGATGGCCGCAAGCTGGCGCTGGATCAGCGGCTGGTCAACCCCATGCTTCCCAGCGACCCCAACAGCAAAGCCGCCAAGTGCGCGGAAAATGTGTTTGAGATCTGGCGGCGTACCGCTGACCAATGCTCCACGCAAATGATTTTTTGCGACCTCTCCACCCCAAAGGATGACGGCACCTTCAGCGTTTATGATGATATTCGCGCGAAGCTGCTGGAATTGGGTATTCCCGAAAACGAGATCGCCTTCATCCACAACGCCAAGAGCGAGGTACAGAAGAAAGACCTGTTCGGAAAAGTGCGAAGCGGTCAGGTGCGTATCCTGCTGGGCAGCACCCAGCGCATGGGCGCTGGCACCAACTGCCAACAAAAGCTCATCGCCTTGCACCACCTTGACTGCCCGTGGCGTCCGTCCGACCTTCAGCAGCGGGAGGGGCGTATTATCCGGCAGGGCAATGAAAACCCGGAGGTGGACATTTACAGCTATGTCACCGAGGGTACCTTCGATGCCTACTTGTATCAGTTGGTAGAATCCAAGCAGAAATTTATCAGCCAAATCATGACCAGCAAATCGCCTGTTCGCTCCGCCGAAGATGTGGATGAGCAGGCGCTTTCTTATGCCGAGATCAAGGCGCTGGCCAGCGGCAACCCCATGATCAAGGAAAAGATGGATCTCGACATTGAGGTGTCCAAGCTGAAGTTGCTGAAAGCCAACCATCTTTCTCAGAAATACGCGCTGGAGGACGCCATCAGCAAGGGCTTTCCGAAACAAATCGCGGAAACGCAGGCACGGATCGCCGGGTATGGCGCAGATATTGCCACGGTCAAGGGAAACACCCACCCAAACGCGGACGGCTTCTCCCCGCTTACGCTGGCGGGCGTCACCCATGCCGACAAGAAGGAGGCGGGCGCGGCGCTGCTGACCATGTGCCAGACGATGCTCTCCCCGGAGGCGACACAGGTCGGCAGTTATCGCGGCCTGACGCTGGAGTTGGCCTTTGATACCTTCGCGCGGGAATACCGCCTGACCATGATCGGGCAGCTCCGCCATACCGTTACGCTGGGAACCGATGTGTTTGGCAATTTGCAGCGCATGGACAATGCGCTGGAGGGACTGCCCATCAAGGAGCAGGCTTGCCGGGAGCAGCTTTCCAATCTGCAAACGCAGTTGGAAACCGCAAAGGCAGAGGTACAAAAGCCGTTTCCCCGCGAGGCGGAGCTGAACACCAAAACGGCACGGCTGGAGGAATTGAATACCCTGCTGAATTTAGACCACAAGGAGCCGGAGATCGTAGACGCCGAGCCGGACGAGGACCAAAGGCCGACGGAGCGCCGCAGACCGCAGATGGAGCGGTAAAACCAATAGAAAACGGAGGAAATTATGGGTTATCAGGAAAGCTGGCTCTACATCGAGCCGCAGCACAAATTCAAGAAATTGATCCAGGCATACGAAAAGGCGGAGCAGTCCGGCTACTATGAGGTAGCCGGTGCGGAACCACATTCCGTTATTGTTTTGAAGCAGCCATTTGGAGATATTCCCGCGGGAAAGAAGCTGCTTTGGGTGTGCGGTGACCGCGGATTCCACTGTGCCGCAGGGGTATTCGGCGGGGAGCTGAAATGCTCCGGCAGGCTTCGCGTCATTCCGGTGGAGGCGGTGTTGGACGGCACCGATGATCCCCGCATGGAGGGGCTGGATTTTGACAGTCCGGCCCCCAGCGAAAACGCCTATATGAAACGATATAGCGTCGCCAATTATGCCCACCGGATGCGGGCGGGGCTGGCGAGATAATTTTTGAAATGGAGGATCGTTTACAATGAAACGGTTGGAAAGAAAGCAGGAAAAAGAACGGTTAGAACGCCAGATACATCAGCAGATGCTAAAAGAGCAGGAAAGCCTCATGAAAGAATTACGCACGATGCTGCCCGAAGCAGCAGAGTCCTTTTCTTCGGAACGTATCGTTTGCCTTTGTCATGTTGTTGACCTGTGGGCCTGCATTGTGGCCCTGTTTGAAGCACCAACTCCGCTTTCCATTAGCAAGCTGAGACGGCTGGCAGCCTCGGATATGCCATTGATATTATTGAGCAGCGAGATCATGGAAAAAGAGAGCGATTTCCGTATTATTGAGTTATAAGGAGAACATCATGCCTACAAAAGACGAATTGGAAACCAAATTATACGAAAAAATGTCGCAGGAAAACGAGGCGTTTCTTGCGGAGATGAAAACGCAGTCGCCTGATGAGATCATTTCCCACGCCTACGAGATCGCCTGCCGTGACAACCTGCTGATACTTTTTGAGGATGAAACAAGCCTCTCCGAGCGGCAGCTTACGGTGCTGAACGAGTTTGAGCATCCCCTGTCACAGCTTTATACGGACTGGCTCTCCCGCGATACGGATGAGATGGATGCCTTTCGAGACAGCATTGCGTGCTGTGCGGATGATATTCTGCGGAAAAGAGTCGAAGAAAAATATCAAGATCCCGCGCAGCCCATATACCCTAACACCCGTTCGGAAGCCATGGCTCGCGGAGAGGTCTTTGAGTGGATGGCCAGCAGGGATCGGACGCTGACCTGTGCGGGAGCCTTTGAGAAGGGTGCGACCAACGCCTACAACGATGGAAAGCTGCCTGCTTTTTTGAAGGAGTGGACAGCGGCTTATGGCAAGGACCGCTGTATGTTCGTGCTGGCCTGCACCATGGCGCAGCGCACAGGCGATGAGCGATTCTACCCACCGGCGCGTCAGGCCGCAGGCCGCTTTGCGGCACTCCAAAAGCAGATGGGCGGGCACACAGACGTTTACGCTGTGGACAATCACTCCTGCGTGATCAATGCCGCGATGGAGCAGCTTGCCAAGCCGGAGCGCAGTGTGGAGCGAAAGGCGGCGAAAAAGGACGCGCCGGAACGGTAAGAGCGTTTTTGAAATAAGGCAAAGGAACAAATGGCTTTATTTCAAAAAGTGATTGTCTTTTTGAAATAAAGCAGGTATAGTAGAGAGTATATTTCAACTTCTTTCAAAAGGAGGCGCATGAACAGATGAACCGAGCAGGTAAATTTGTCAATAATATGCCGGGAGATACTTCATATCAGTCATTTTGTCCTAATCCACTTCCACCAGTTCCGGGACTGGAATTCGATGAGGATATGCTTCAAATTCTGGTCAAGGCAAGCCGCAGTTTGAAGCAGTTGGATGTTTCTGCCCAATTGATTCCAAACGCCGAGCTGTTTATATCTATGTATGTCCGCAAAGAGGCGCTCATGTCCTCGCAGATGGAAGGAACACAATGTACCTTGGACGACATCCTTGACCCTGAGCTTGATACCAACGCAAACTTGGATACAGCAGATGTCGTGAACTATGTAAAGGCAGCTCAATATGCCCTTACAAGGCTTCATGAACTTCCTATTTGTAACCGTCTTTTCCGTGAAGCTCATGCTATTTTGTTGGAAGGCGTCCGTGGGCAGGAAAAGAACCCCGGAGAATTTCGACGCTCACAGAACTGGATTGGCCCTGCCGGTTGCGGCTTGAAGGATGCGCGATATATTCCGCCAAATCCGGAAGATATGGTGACTGCTATGTCGGATCTGGAAAAGTATATCAACGAAAATCAGGACTATGATCCTCTGGTACGGGCTGCCCTGATCCACTATCAATTTGAAACGATTCACCCGTTTTTGGATGGCAATGGACGAATCGGCAGATTGCTGATTTTGCTTTATCTGATGGAACAGGGATTACTGAAGGAACCAGTTATCTATGTGTCCTACTTTCTGAAAAAGAATCAGGTGGAATACTATGACCGAATCAGCGAGGTACGCAGAAGCGGAAACTACGAGCAATGGGTAAAATTCTTCTTGGAGGCAGTAGATTCCGCAGCCTCAGATGCTGTGGAATCTATAGAAAAGCTCTCAAAACTGCATGAAAAGAATATCGCTTTGTTGCCAAAGCCAAAGCGGAAAAAGGATAATCTGCGTATGCTGTTCGATTACCTTGAAAAGCATCCTATCATTGATATTAAGCACACATCAGAGGCTCTTAAAATCAGCTATAACACGACTTCTACCGCGGTAAAGACGCTTGTGGAGTTGGGTATCCTGCGTGAAACGACAAATGCAGCACGAAATCGTGTGTTTTCTTACGAAGCATATCTTGAAATACTCAGAAATGGAACTTAATAAGTCTAAAGCGCAGGCAGAAATGCTTGCGCTTTTCTTATGCCCAAAGGAGGTGAACGCCATGCCTTATATTCCGAAAGACCAGATCGCCGCCGCCCGCGAGATGGATCTTCTGACCTACCTGCGCCGCTTTGAATCGCAAGAGCTGGTCCATATCGGCGGCAACACCTACGCCACCCGCACCCACGATTCCCTGAAAATCTCCAACGGGAAATGGTGCTGGTGGTCGCGGAATATCGGTGGCACGAATGCGCTGGACTATCTGACCCGCGTGGAGGGACTTTCCTTTCTGGATGCCGTTCAGCGCATCCTTGGAGAATTGCCCCGTGTGCTGACCAAATCAGAGCCAACCGCACCGCTCCCGAAAACTGAATTTACCCTCCCACCCAAACACGCCGACAACCGGCGTGTTTTTGCATATCTGCGGAGCCGCGGCATTGATGCAGAGATCATCAACCACTGCATCAAGCATGGGCAGCTTTACGAGGACGCCGCGCATCATAACTGCGTATTTGTGGGCTACGAACATGGGAACCCTGCCTACGGTGCACTACGTGGGACGCTCTCAGAAACCACCTTCGCCGGTGAAGTCCCCGGCAGCGATAAGCGGTTTTCCTTCGCCGTCCCACTCCACGCCGGCGGCAAAACCCTCTGCGTGTTTGAATCCGCCATAGACGCCCTTTCTTACCTGACGCTGCTGAAGCTGCAGGGGCAGGATTGGCGTGCAGCCAATACGCTGTCCCTCTCCGGCATCTATCAGCCACGGAAGGACGGCTCCATCCGATTCCCCGCAGCGCTGGAGCAATACCTGAAGGATAACCCCGGCGTGAAACGGATCGTGCTGTGCCTGGACAACGATGAACCGGGGCGGGCGGCGTCGGCAGCCATCGAAAAGCAGCTTTCGGAGTATGAGATCATCGACAACCCACCCCGCCGTGGAAAGGACTACAACGACCAGCTCCGGCTTGTGAAAGGGATCAGCGGCAGGGTAAGAACCCGTGGCGGTGACGCACGCTGATTTTCTTTTTCGGCTGGGTTAGGACTGCAAGCGGCCTGCGGCTGCTTTGCAGTCGCAAGCATAGCATTTGACCGGTCAAATGCGCTTGTTAAGGGGCGCAGCCCCTTAATATCCCCATACCCAAAGAAGGTGAACTGTTGCGAAAACGATATAAACGAGTGGAAATCCACTTAACCGAAGAAGAACACCGCCATTTGAAAAAGCAGGTGTCTTATACAGGCTTGAGTACAGAATCATTTATCCGTAGCCTCATCATGGGCCTTACCCTGTATCCACGTCCGCCTGATGAGTATGCCGAGATACGCCGCCAGCTCGCCGCCATCGGCAACAACATCAATCAGATCGCCCGCACAGTCAATGCCCGCGGCTTTGCCAGCGGTGAGGACATCGCCGCGATCACGGCGGCGCAGGAAACGATCTGGAACATCGCGGAGCGGCTGTGACATGGCATACACCAAGGTATTCGCCATCCGCGCAAGGCTGGACGACCGCATAAAGTATGCCGTCAACGGGGAAAAGACCGAGCTGGACGAGCGAATCATATACACGGCGGATAGTGGGAAAACCGACACGGTGCGCTTTGTGACCACGCTGAACTGCCGGTCTGCCGAAACCGCCTTTGCTGCCATGCAGAAAACAAAAAAGAAACACAAAAAGACGGGCGGCGTTCTCGGCTATCACTTCATTCAATCCTTTGCCCCCGGTGAGGTGACGCCGGAGCAGGCCCATGAGATCGGGTGTGAGTTTGCACGGCGATTATTCGGTGAGGATTTTGAAGCCGTCATCGGGACCCATTTGGACAAGGCCCATCCCCATAATCACATCGTGGTCAATTCTGTCTCCCGCACGGACGGCCACAAGTATCATTCCAACGCGGAAAGCTACTACAACGATGTGCGCGGCACATCGGACGCGCTATGCCGGGAGAATGATCTATCCGTCATCACCCCGCAGGGCAAGGGCAAACATTACGCCGAGTGGAAGGCGGAGCAGGGCGGCAAGCCCACCGTGCGCGGCATCATCCGCGCCGACATTGACACGATCATTGGGCAAGCCTACACCTACGATACCTTTCTCATGCTCCTGCGACGAAACGGCTACGAGGTACGCCGCAGCCCCAATCGGAAATACACAACGGTCAAGCCCCCCGGCGCAAAGCGGGCGATCCGCCTGGACAGCTTGGGCGAGGGCTACACCGAAGCGGATATTATGGCGCGACTTTCCAAGCAACGGCACGGCGGCATGGCCCCGCTGATCATCACCCAATCCGCCAAGCGTTACCGAATAAAGGGCAAACTGGCAACCGTCCGAAAAAAGAAAATCACCGGCTTTCATGCACTCTATCTCCGCTACCTCTACCTGCTGCGTGGGGGCAGGCGGAAAAAGCTGCCGCCCAAGCTGCCTTTCTCCGTCAAGCGGGAGGTCATTCATTTGGAGCGGTATGAGCAGCAATTCAAATATCTTTTATCAAGCGGGATCACCACGGCCACAGAGCTGGAGCAGCGTATCCGTGTGCTGGAGTGGGACATCCGCTTGCTGGAGGAGCAGAGAAAACCACTTTATCAGGAAAGGAGGAACACCAGCGATGAAGAAGCACAAGCCAAGTACAGCGCGGAGATCCAACAGCAGACTGCCGCCCTGCGTGAAAAGCGCGGGGAGCTGCGTCTGTGCCGCAGGATACAATCGGACATTCCGCGGGTATCCCAACAGTGCCAGCAGGCGCAGGCTGAACGGCAGGAAAATCTAAAGAAGAAGGAGGAACACGAGCATGAGTACCAACGGTGAAACCGCTGACCTGATGGTGCGTGAGGGCATCCAGATCACCGAGAGCGCCCTCAAGCTGGCAGGGCTGGGGGCGAAAAATCTTGCCGCCCTTCTGATTGCCCTTGCCAATGACAATCAGAAGCTCGCCGGTAAAACCAACCTCAAGCGCCTGATCCACGACGGCGAGGAGCTGACGATCTTTTCTGTCAAGCAGGAGGACTTGAAGGGCTTTCAGATGGAAGCCAAACGCTATGGCGTCCTGTTTTACCCCATCGTCAATAAGGTGGAAAAGACCGGCACGGTGGAGATCATGGCGAAGGCAAGGGATGCCAAGCAGATCAACCGCATTTTTGAACGCATGGGCTATCCCGCCCCGGTGAAGGAGGATACTGCCGCAAAAAAAGAGAACGCCCGCGCTCCGTCCGAGAACAGCTCCAAGGAGCGCGGGACTGGTGCGAGAGCGTCTACGGAACCGGCTGCGGAGAAAGCTGATGCCCGCCCCTCTGTCCGCAGCCGCCTGATGGCGCTGCAAGCCGCGGCAGAACGGGATGGCACGGCCCCTACCAAGGACACCGTGCGGGAGGCCATTCAAAAGGCTATGCCCACACGGGAATAAATTGATTTTGAAAAGGAGAAACGAACATGGCAAAGTTAGATGATTTGATCCAGCAGAAGCAGCAGCGCGACGAGGACTGGAAGGCAAAGAAAACAGCGGAGCGCGAGGAATTGGGGCAGCTATCCGACGATGCGGTCATGCACGTCACCAGTGAACCCGGCGCATATCTGCATTATCTGGATACGCAGGCCATCAACCCGCGATACAGCGCATCCAACGTGATGCTGGCGATGGCGCAGAACCCGGAGATCACCTACATCAACAGTCTGGAGGTGTGGAACCGCTTGGGGCGCAGCGTCAACCGTGACGAGAACGGCATGAAGATCCGCGTGTCGGATACCTATGTGAAGGACGGAAGGGAGTATCACGGCTATAAGATCGGGCGTGTTTTTGATGTGACGCAGACCCACGGCAAGGCCGGTGTTCCGGCGCTGAGCCTGAAAGACAACACGCCGGAAATGGACGCCGCTCTGCGCCGATTGCTGGACAGCTCCCCCGTTCCCGTGGTCACCAGCAGCGCCATGTATCAGGATGCCGTTTATGATCCTAAGACGCAGAGCATTACGGTATCCAGCCGCCTGATCGACAGCAAGATCTTTGCGGCGCTCTCCCGCGAGATCGTCCACGCCGGCATCCATGACCACGGGCGCTATCCCTACTATACCCGCGAGGACTGTGCCATGGACGCCGAGAGCGTCAGCTATATGCTCTGCCGCAATTTCGGCGTGGAGGCCCCGCAGCCCGACGTGAGCCGCGTGGGGCAGGTGTTTGACGGTATGGAGGTGCAGGATCGCCGCGGTGTGGTAGACAGCCTGCAAAAGTATTTCCGTAAGCTGCAAAACGACATTCAGCGTGAGATCTCTCCGCAGGAGCGCAAGCAGCCGGATCAGAATCGGCCCGTTCGTTAAGAAAGAGAGGTATAATGTGAAAAAGAAATTTGCATTTGCTCTCTGCACGGCGCTGATGCTGTGCAGCATGAGCGTCGCGGCGCTGGCCGCAGAACCCATGACAGAAGCCGATACGGTATCCGCGATGATCTCTGCCGCAGATACGCTCCCCGGTGTTTCCGCCTATCCCGCCGAGGTCAGGGCCAGCGAGGAAAACGGCGTCTACCGTTTGGAAAAGGTCTACTACCTGACCGCGAAGGACGATCCTGCCGCGATCCCCACCGCTGACTTTGAGCGCGAGGGACGCACCTATACGCTCCTTGATTTGCTGAAAAACGACCAGACAGAAACGGACACGCGGGAACATATCGAGGTGGTCACGCTGGAGAGCAAGACCAAGGACATGGCGGAAATTCTGAAAATGCTGGAGCCGAAGCTGGAGGTCAAGACCGAGGACGGCTATGATGGTGTCCTGACCCTCGACCACACCACCATTCAGGTGGAGGCAGCGGGCTACGGGACCAGCAGCCGCACGGTGACGGCGGAGCGCACCTATCCCAACCTCTCTGACGCGGATGTGTCCCTTGTTCCCAAGTCCGTGAATGAAAATGGCCGCACCCTGACGCTTGCCGATGTGAGCTGGCAGGAGGCAGCTGTCGATCCCACGGACGGCTATGACATTCCCATTCGCTACACCGCTGTGGCAAGCTACACCGGCACCGCCACCAGCAAATACGCCACCGGCTACACCGTCACGGCGGACTACAAGGGTGACGTCACCCGCACAAGCTGTGATACGGTGGTTTATACCGCTGTCTTTTCCAGTGTTGGGAATGCGGCAGTGAAAACCGGACGCAGTAATTTTAACTGGCTGTGGCTGCTGCTCCCCGTGGGAGTGGCGGCGCTGGGCGGCTGCGGCTATGCCGGTTATAAGGGCTATCGCCACTACATCAATAAGAAAAGAGGGTACGCCGCATGAAAAAATATCTGACCACGCTGCTGGCCGCCTGCTGTATGCTGGCGGCTTTTTCCATGCCTGCATCGGCATTGGAGTATCACTTTGACGGTCCGGACGCAGGGTTGTTTGGACGCCCCACCTCGGACGATACCATTTATGTCACGATGGATAAGCCTGCAAACACCGACCGCAGCAAAAACGCCGCCTATATCCCACCCGATTTTGGCTCGCCTACCTCTTATACGCTGAATGCCGGGGAGCTGCTGACGCCAAACCTTGTGAGCGGTTCGGCCACGGGAACAATCAGCGGCACAGGCGGTGTGACCGTCCTGCCGCCCTCCACTTCCGGCAGCATCACTGGTGGAAATACCGGCTCCTACACGCTGGTGAAGTACACCGCGGTTACGAAAGGCCTCTATTACAGCGGCGGCTACCTCGGTACGCTGAAAATCCCCACCCTCGGCCTGTCTGTCAAGGTGTATCAGGGAACGGATGCAGATGCGCTCCGCAAGGGCGCAGGACATTTCGCCAACACCTCCATTTGGGAGGGCAATGTGGCCATTGCCGGTCACAACCGTGGCGTCAACAATCACTTTGGCAAAATTCACACCCTTGACATTGGCGACACCATCAAGCTGACCACCCAGCTCGGCACACGCAGCTATGAGGTGTACTCTGTCAGTAAGATCGGCGTGGACGATACCAGTGTCCTGAGCGACAGCACGGAAAATATCATCACCCTTGTCACCTGCGTGAAGAATCAGCCGGATTACCGCTGGTGTGTGCAGGCACGAGAAAAATGATGAGATACTATGATGGTCATTGATGTAAAGAACTTTTGCTGAGCTCCAACGCCTCCATATTTTTTGACACCCACCAACTTTTACGATACCATGAACCCATCAAAAGACTTTGGAGGTACACCCTATGAAACGAGGAAGTTTTGCAGCCGGTTTTCTTACCTGCCTGTTGCTGACGGGCGTCACTACCACGGCCTTTGCTGCCGGGATCATGGCGGAGCGCAGCAATCACCGCATTTTTGTAGACGGGCAGGAGATCCAGATGGAAGCCTATGTCATCAACGGCAACAACTATGTGAAGCTGCGGGATATTGGCGAACAGGTCGGCTTCAATGTTTATTGGGACAGTTCCAACGGTTGTGTGCAGGTGGAAAGCGGCAAACCCTATACCGGCACGGCACCGCAGAAAGCGGTTTCCGAAGCGGATGCAGCGGACAGTTCCCGTTATGTTCCCAAGGTGGGCGATGTGATCCGCTGCAACGATGGCACGGACTACACTATTAAAGATGTATCCCGCTGGGATAAAAATGCCTTTTCCAGCGCACCGCTGGGAGAACTGCCTGCCGCCACCTGTGACTGGAGCAAGCTGCCCCAGCCGGAAATGCCGCAGGCAGAAGCGCGCCACTTTACCAGTGGCGGACAGGACTACCTGTTCCAGAGAAATCTCTACGAAACGCGGCGGATGCTCTACACCCTGTATAACGCCATTGGGGAAAACCCGGAAACGTGGCAAAACGGTGCGCCCGTGAAGTTCCCCAGCGGGAATGACAAGGTGAAGATCAACCTAAGCATCCCCGCAGGGGTTACGCCACAGAGCTTTTGGCCGTGGCGGGCGGAACAGATCACGGAGCTGTTCAACTCCTGCCCTCCGGGGACCTACTCCATGGAGGCATGGGATGTCTACAAAAACGGCGTATTCCAGTACACCGAGTACAGCATCTATGTAAGCTGACAATTTCATATTCCAAGCAGGCGGTATGTGAAAAGCATACCGCCTTTTTATATCCAAAAAATTCAGGAGGAACGCACGATGAAAAAACGATTGATCTCCATGCTGCTGTTGGTGGTCATGGTGCTGGGGATGCTCCCGGCCACCGCCCTTGCCGCCAGCAGTGAGGAGGAAGCCCTGGGCGAAGTCAATATTTACAACGGAGAACAGAAGCTCTCCTATCTCTCCATCAATGGCCGCATCCGTGAGCTGATCTATACCTATTTCAACCATGTGGATGCCAACGGCAGGACGAAGGAGATTCCCGCGTACTGCGTCAATCCGAACACAACGGGTGTGCCGCAGACCGTGGCCCCCGGCGAGAGTATCAAATACATCGCCAAGGAAAAGGGCAGCGATCCAAAAATTATGGGTATTATCGCTAATGGCTATCCCACCCGCGGCTTATCGGAACTGAAGCTGGAGAACAAGTACCACGCCTACTATGCGACCAAGATGGCGCTGTGGTGCTACTTGCTGCCGAATTGGAACATCAACAACCTGAAGGTCAATCCCAACCTGACCGGTGCGGAGCTTCAGCGGGCGCAGGCCATTCTCGCCGCCGCAAAGGACATCTATGTGCGTGGCACGGCGTGGAGCAAGGTGCTATCGCCCCGCGTCACCGCAGCGGCTGACCGGGACACTGCTTATGCCGTTACAGTAGACGGACAGCAGTACAAGCAGCAGGTGTTTACGGTCCACTCGGATACCTGGGTGTGCGACTATGCCATCCGTGTTGCATTTTCGGACCCTGCTTCTGTTCCCGCAGGAACGCGCATCGTGGACATGAACAACAAGGATATTACGACGATCACCACCTCTGGCACCGGAGATGGCTATGATGGGAAATTCAAAGTCCTATATCCCGCCGCTGCGGTGGCAGGCAAGACCGGCAGCGTCCAGCTTTCCTTCTCTACTAATGTCTATCAATATGCGGTGTTCTATGCCACCTGCGCCGAGGTCAACAAGTACGGCCAGCTCCAGAATTATATGTGCGACACCGACCCAACTACCACAATGAAGCTGTCCACATACAGTAATTACAGCGATGGTGAGAAACCCGAAGTGCCCGACACCGGCCTGAAAATTATCAAGCTGGAAAAAGGCACGGACACGCCGCTGAGCGGAGCCGTCTTTGAGGTGGTCGGTCCTGATGGAGCCACTGTTGGCACCTTCAATACTGGCTCGGACGGCACCGTGACCGTCCCTCTGACGCTGGCTGGCAACTACACCGTGTATGAGCGTGTAGCGCCTTTGAATCACCTGCTTAGTGATACGCCCGCACAGAATATCAAGGTTGAGTACGGCAAGGTGGCGGAGCTGACCTGTTGGAATGAGCCTTACGGCACCCTTCGCGTGGAAAAGCTGTCCGACACCGGGGCGCACCTGCCCGGTGCCATGGTGCAGATCAAGCACATCGAGAGCGGCGTGACCTACACCGCCGAAACCAATTTTGCGGGCTATGCCATCTTTGACAACATCAAGCCCGGTGCTTATGAGATCAAGGAGATCACCGCGCCCTCCGGCTGGCTGAAGGACGACGCCACCTATACGGCTTCCGTAGCCACCGGCGAAACCACGACCTTTTCTCTCGTGAACAAGGAACTGCCCGGTCTGCGAATCATCAAGTATGACCGCAAGAACATGGTGGCGATGGCCAATGTCACCTTTGAAATTTACCGAGACAGCGTTTCTCTCGGTAAATTCCGCACGGACGAGTTTGGTGAAATCCTCTTGACCGATGCTGCTCCCGGCACCTACCGTGCCGTGGAGATGGATACCGGCAGCGATGGCCACATCCTCGACACCACACCGCAGGAGGTGGAGCTGTCTGCCGGAGACGGCATCAAGGAGCTGCTGTTCTTCAACGATGTGAAGCCCGGTATGCGGCTCATCAAGGTAGACAGCACCGACCCCAGCAAGGTCATTCCCAATGCAGTTTTTGAAATTAAGTCCGTCAAGGGCGACTACGGCCCGCAGGAATTTGTAACCGACCAGAACGGCGAGATCGACCTCTCCAAGCTCCCCACCGGCGCTTATGTGGTGACGGAAAAAGCCTGTGAGGGCTATATCATCGACCAGGCCCAGCGCATCATCCAGCTTGACCCCAACGAGGATACACAGTTCGTATTCACCAACACCATCAAGCCCTCGTTACAGATCATTAAGACCAGCGCAGATGGTAGCCGCCTGAAAAATGTACATTTCCGTATCGCCAAAATTGAGGATGGAACGCATTATCTTGACCGCACAACCAACGAGCAGGGCGAAATTCTGATTGCCGATTTGGAACCCGGTGTTTACTCCGTCAAGGAAACCGCCACGGATTCCTCTCATATTCTCGACCTGCGGGAGTATCACATGGAGCTGTTCGCAGGCCGAACCAGCACCCTGACCATTGAAAATCAGAAGCGCCCCAACCTGACCGTGTATAAGCACGACGCCGACACCGGCGAGCCCATCGCAGATACCGTGTTTGAAGTCCGTGCCGCAGACGGTCACAGCGTCGATCAGATCAAGACAGACAGCGAGGGCAAGGCGGAGCTGAAAAATTTACTCCCCGGCGTGTACGAAATCTCGGAAAAGTCCGTGCCGTCCCCGTATCTGCTGGACGCGCCCTCTCAGCTTGCCACCCTCTACCCCAACCGCGACCACACCGTGTATTTTGAAAACCATCAGAAGCCCGCGCTGACCGTTAAAAAGGTGGACAGCGTGACCGGCGATCCCTTGCCGGGCGCGAAATTCCATGTTACCTACGCCAGCAATAACACATCATCCGGCGAGATCAATGACCTTGGCACTTTCTATACCGATGAAAACGGCCAGTTCCAGCTCACCGGTCTGCGGGACGGCTGGTATAAGGTAACGGAGCAGGAGCCGCCCACGGGGTACGCCATCAAGGAGGCCACGCAGGAGGTCTACATCAAGTCCGGCACCGGTAAAGTGCTGATCTTTGAAAATGTTCCCCTTTCCGCGCTGGTGGTGTGGAAGTACGACAGCGTGACAGACAAGGCGGTGAGCAACGCCGTATTCCAAGTGAAATACCTTGGCGGCACCTCCGGCACAGGCGGCACGGTCATCGGCACCTACAAGACTTCCGCCAACGGCAGCTTTACCGTGACGGGGCTGAAGGAAGGCACTTATATCGTCGAAGAACTCTCCAGTGACAGCGGCCATGTCATCGACTCCGCACCGCAGACGGTCTACATCAGCGGCAAGCAGCAGGATGTGGTGCAGCTCTATTTTGGAAATTCTCCCAAGGGGAACCTGCTGGTGAAGAAGATCGACAGCGTGACCCACAAGCCCCTTTCTGATGTGGAATTTATGGTGACGACCGTAGACGGAACGGTGGTGGGCGATGCCAACGGCAAATATGTGACAGACAGCGCAGGCAGCTTTACCGTCAGCGGCATCAATCCCGGCACGACGCTGGTGGTAAAAGAATCCCGCGCCAAGAGCGGCTATGTACTGGACGATACGCCGCAGACGGCCACCATCAAAGCGGGCCAGACGGTTACGCTGGAGTTCCGCAACGCGCCGAAAGGCTCTCTCATCATTGTAAAAAAGGATGCTGTGACCGGCAAGGCGCTGCAAGGCGTGGCTTTTACCGTCACTACTTCCTCCGGCCAGTTTGTCGCGGACGCTGAGGGACAGATCAGCTCCAACGGACTCTATTGCACCGATGAAAACGGTAAAATCATTCTCTCTGGGCTGGCTCCCGATACCTATGTGGTAACGGAAACCGCAACGATCCCCGGCTATGTACTGGACAGCACCCCGCAGACCGTGGTGGTCAACGCCAACGACACGCAGACGCTTACCTTTACCAACAAACCCATCGGTGGGCTTATCCTCATCAAGAGCGATGAGGACAGCGGCAAGCGCATCTCCGGCGTTCAGTTTGAGGTGCGTAAAATGAACGACGAGATTATTGGCAGCTACACTACGGACAGTAATGGTGTGATCCAGCTTCCTGAACTGGAAAGCGGCTGGTACACCGTGACGGAGCTGAAAGCTGCGTCCGGCTACCTGCTGGATTCCACGCCCCACCGCATTGAGATCAAGGACGGCCAGACGGCCACGCTGGAAATCACCAATCACAAATCCTCCCGCATTTTGCTCCACAAGGTGGACAAGGCCACCGGCAAGGGCATCTACGGTGCGGTGTTCCTGCTGTACGACAGCAATCGCAATCCCATCGGGGAGTATGTGACCGATCAGGACGGCTACATCTACGCTGACGAGGGACTGGCCGATGGCCGCTATTATCTGCGTGAGATCAAAGCCGCCCCCGGTTATGTGCTTGATCCTGAACTGAAAACGATCTATGTCCGCTACGGCTCCACCACAGAAATCGAGTGGAGCAATACCGCGGAGTGCGGCCAGATCCAGATCATCAAAAAATCTGCGAACGACAATCCTATCAATGGCCTGCCTGCCGGGACGCTGCTGGAGGGCGCAGTGTTTGAGATCTACGACAAGGCGGGCAATGTGGTGGACACCATCAAGTCCGACCGCAACGGACGCGCCGTTTCCAAAACGCTCCCCCTGTCTCGCTATACCATCCGCGAGATCAAAGCGCCTGCAAATTACTCCATCAATCCCACAGTGATGACCGCCTATCTGGAATTCAACGGACAGATCGTCACCTTTGAAGTGCAGAATACCAGCGTTTCCACCGGCGTATCCATTAAGAAAACCGGCCCTGTGCAGGCTGTTCCCGGTCAGCCCATCCGTTATGTGTTCTCGCAGATCAAGAACAGCTCCACCGTTGCCCTCGACTCCTTCTATTGGCGCGATCAGCTTCCCACGCAGGTGACGCTGGGCAAAATCGTCACGGGCAGCTACAACCAGCCGCTTTCCTACAAGGTGGTCTATAAGACCAACCTCTCCGGGGACTACCGCACTTTGGCGGACAACCTGAGTACAAGCAAGGTTTACGTATTGGACGCCCGCCCCGCTGTCCTCGGCCTTGCCGCCAATGAGCGTGTTACCGAAGTCATGTTCGTGTTCGGAAATGTAAAGGCGGGCTTTGCACAGGTGGAAACGCCTTATATCTACGCCACTGCCCGCAGCGGTCTTGCCAACAACTCCGGCATTGTGAATGTGGCAGATGTGGGTGGCCTTTACAATGGGCAGTGGATTCAGGCGGTGTCCCGCTGGCTCACTACCGTCTACACCAAAATAACGGTGAAGCTGCCCAAAACGGGGTACTAAGCCTTGCGGCAGAATAACTTTCGCAGCGCCGCCCCTGTGTGGGCGGCGCTCTCCCCGTTGGTCCTCTGGCTGGCGGCAATTGCCGCCTATGCCTACGAGGACGGTATGAACCTCTTTCAATGGATGGAGCGTTTCAGCCAAGTGCTGGAGCGCCCCTTTTCCATAGGCTGGACGCCCTACACACTGAAATGTATGCTGGGGAGCCTGCTGCTTTACGGCTGTGGCATTGCGCTCTACTACTCCAGCCGGGAGAATCGGCGACCGGGTGAGGAGTACGGCAGCGCTAAATGGGGCAATCCCAAGGAACTGAACCGGAAGTATATGGATCACCAGCATAAGGACGCCAACATCATTCTGACCCAGCGGGTCCGGCTGGGTATGGACGGCTATATCACCCAGCGCAACATGAATGTTCTGGTAGTGGGCGGCTCCGGCTCCGGCAAGACCCGCTTTTTCTGCAAACCCAATATTTACAGCGCGAATTGCTCCTATCTTATCACAGATCCCAAGGGCGAGCTGCTGCGCGCGGCAGGCAATTTGTTGGCAGCGCAGGGCTACGAAGTCCGGGTGTTCAACCTGATCGACCCAAGCCAGTCCGACGGATACAACCCCTTTTCATATATTCACAGTGAAAAGGATGTGCTGACCCTCATTGATAACCTCATCAAAAATACCACGCCCCGCAACGCTTCCAGCAACGATCCGTTTTGGGAACGGGGCGAGATCGCTCTGGACTCGGCCCTTATGCTGTATCTCGTCAGCGAAGCACCCTCGGAGGAACAGAACTTTGAGACTTTGATCTACATGATGAATTTTGCCGATGTAAAGGAAGAAGATGAGCAGTATCGCAGCCCACTGGATATGCTGTTCCGAGCCTTAGAGGAGGAGCAGCCGAACCATGTTGCGGTGAAGCAGTATGCAATATTCAAGCAGGCAGCGGGTAAGACGGCGAAATCCATTGTTGTGACTGCCGCTGTTCGGTTGGCTACCTTCAATATCCCGCAGTATGCCGAAATCACAAGGAAGGATGAGATGGACTTTGGAAGTCTGGGCGAGAAAAAGAAAGCAATTTTTTGCCTGATTCCTGTTGATGACAGCAGCATGAACTACCTTGTGGGAATGCTCTACACCCAATGCTTTCAGGCGCTTTACCGCAGGGCGGACGAGAAGCACAACGGGCGTCTGCCTGTGCCGGTGCGTGTCATTCAGGACGAATGGGCGAATGTGGCCCAGCCGGAGAGCTATCCGAAGATTCTGGCTACCTGCCGCAGCTACAATATCGGGCTGAACATCATCGTGCAGAACATTCAGCAGATCAAGGCGCTGTACGAAAAGGAACACGAGAGCATCATCGGCAACTGCGACACGCTTTTATTCCTTGGCGGCGGCAACGAGCCCGCTTCGCTGGAGTTTATCGTAAAGCTGCTGGGGCGGGAGACACTGGCTACCCGCACACGGGGACTGACCAAGGGGCGGAACGGCTCCAGCACCACGAATTATCAGCAGACGGGCCGTGACCTCATGACCATTGATGAAGTGCGAAAATTGGACACCAATAAAGCAATTTTATTCATCCGCGGCGAGGACCCGGTGATCGACCGAAAATATAACCTTAAGCGCCATCCCAACATCAAATTGACCTCGGACGGCAAGGCAAAGCCATACATCCACAAGCCGCAGGGTGCGCCGGATTACGCGCTGCCTGACCTGCCCTATGCGTTCAAATCACTGGACGATTACGAATTTATCAACATGGAGGAAAACGAACATGAACAAACAGAAGAACAACGGCATGATGAAGCCTGACAAGTGGAAGCGGCGTTATTGGACGGCGGCTGGGGCTGCTGCCCTCTGCCTTTGCTGCGTTACGCCCGCGATGGCGGCGGGCGGCGACCCGCTGGATATTGTAAATAACCTTTCCGATTTTATCTTCAGCATCATCAAGGCGTTGGGCGTTATCATTCTCGGCTGGGGCATCGTGCAGGTGGGTATGTCGATCCAGTCCCACGATGCCAGCCAGAGAACGCAGGGCTTTCTCTGCCTGTTTGGTGGTCTGATGATCGCCTTTGCAAAGGAGATTCTGACCGCCATCGGCGCGATCTGATGAAAAGAGCCGGGAGATATTGCCTTGCGGCGGATCTCCCGGCTCCCTTGTGGGAGGTGATTTTCATTTGGATAACAACTGGATCGTAGAAAACCTGACCAACGCCTTTGGCGTCTGGAACAGTAAAATGACAGAGATGTGGTCACTGCTGACGGAATCGCCCCAGACCTTCAAAGACGGCACCATCTGGCAGACCATTGTGACCATCAACGGCGGGATGCAGGCCAT
>ERZ791808.1115-NODE-1115-length-22344-cov-4.080174_pt1 | contig 22344 bp, 32 predicted proteins | sample MGYA00510305_ERZ791808 | MGnify/ENA primary metagenome ERZ791808 (study PRJEB30046, sample SAMN00792024) | human gut metagenome | study: EMG produced TPA metagenomics assembly of the A metagenome-wide association study of gut microbiota in type 2... | reverse complement strand
TCTAGTTTTTTCATGTTTTTTCGTGGAAATTCTACATTGATAGTAGGATTTGAGTTAATTAGTTTATATTTTACTGCATAGTTAAATATATTTTTTATTATTACGTGTCGTGTTTTTAATGTTGTTAGTTTTACATTAGCACCATAATGATTTATAAATTGTTGATACATATATGGTGTTATACTTTTCATTTTTAAATTGGCAAAATATCTGTTAGCTATTTTTATAGTTTCAAGATTATTACTTTGTGATGATTTTTTTAAATTACTTTTTCTATCTGCTAACCATATAGCAGCATATTCACTAAAAGTAATGTTACTTTCAATTATATTTTCTCCAAGCAATAATTTATTAAGAATTGGTTGAGCAGCAGCTCTTGCTTCTTTAGCTGTTTTAAATCCACTTTTAGTGAGTTGTTTTCTCTTACCAGTTTTTGGATCAATGCCTGCTTCAATACGATAAGTATAACTAAATCCTTTTTTTGAATTACGTTTATATATAAGAATTTTTCCTTGTGTTGTCATGATATTCACCTCTAAGGTAAATATGGCAAAATAGAAGTATAACAACAATGAACAGATTGTGCAGGAAGTAATTATTATAAAATTTATGCAAAAATAAAAACTTTCTCCAGTATTAGGAGAAAGTTTTATATAATTTATTCATCAATTTAGAAAAACAATATCATCAGCATGATCTTTTTTGATGGGGAGATTTATACTAATAATTTTTCTTGTCAAAGCAGAAAATGTTATTTCAACTTCAATTAATAAATAATTTGTATCTTTTATATATTTATTGAGTACTTCAGTAGTATTAATATTGACTGCTTTTGTATCATTTAGTTCACAAAAATCGTCTTTAAATATAGGTAAATTCCTTTCATATAGCTGTATAATCTCTTTTGGAATAAATGATGTTAGATTTACTAAATCATTATCAAGATCTACATTATCTGATAACAAGCTAATGTCTAATGGTACAATGCCATTAGCAATTACGCATAAATTTTTATTCATAGATTGAACCTTCTTTGATATAATATGTTTCTATTTAAATAATACATCAAATAACGATAACTATAGTTAGTATGTGTATTTTAATTTGGACAAACTGTGCTAATTAGCATTGTAAAAGAAAATAGCTCCATGCTTTTTATTAACATGAAGCTATTAATCATTCTTGATATTGAAAAATACTAATATATTCTTTATTCATTGAAGATACAGGTTGGTCATCAACAATAGAAGTAATTTTAGGTATGCGTTTCTTTTTTATATTGCGTGTTCTAGTCAAAATATTATTAAAATGATATTGTGCTAGATAATCTTGTGTTATTTGTGTTAAGTCTATTTTTACTCTATCTACAGTACGATGTCCTAAAGTAATTATAATATAATTATTAGTTACTCTAACTAGTTCTTTAAGGAAAGAAAAATAGTCACTAAAAAAATTAATAACCTTTTTATGCATACTTTCTTTGATTTTTGATAAATAAGGTTTTAATAAAGATTTTTCAAAATCAGAAAGTGTTGCTTTGGATTTTTTTCCACCTAAACTATTATTGTCAATAATGGAATAATTTTCTAATTCCCATCCTTCTAAATTTAAATCTTTTTTATCAATGATATATAATGATAACATTGAAAATTGACCATATGGAACAGTTGTAGCATTATCACCATAAGGTGGAGAGGTAATAGAAATATCAAACCTATTTGAACGAAAATGTTTTATTCTGGATAAAATATCTTCTTTATAAAGTTTATATTTAGAAGTGTGATACCTAAATTTATTAATATTTTTTTCAATACGTGAAATATAGTTTTCTATCAGACATTTACCAGATGGTAAGCTATCAATCATTATCTGGGGACGTATGTGTAATTTATATGTAGTACTACGAGTATTGCTATATTTTCTAATAATATCACATAACATATACCAAAAATATAATCTATTTTTTTTACATTTTATATTAATAATAGCTGATTTTAATAATGATAGAGCATCTATTATATCTGGTTTAAACCATTTTTCTATTTTAGGAAAAGATATTTTTTCTACAGTGGGAGAATTATCAATAAAAGTTTTTAAAGACGCGATATCTTTGTATATATGATGAATATTAATGCCTTCCAATTTTACTCGTGTAAATAAATTTGCTAAAGGATTAATATCGCAACCAATAACTCTGATATTATTAGATAAAGTACTAGCTTCATATAAAGCTGTTCCAGAACCATGAAAGGGATCAAATACAGTACGAATATCATCATTTTCAGATAATAGTTCTCTAAGTATTTTTTTTTGTATTGGTGCAATCATAACAGCGGGATAAAGTGCTGTTCCATGTATATCAGATTGCTTTCTATAGTCTTTAAATTCAATATCTTTATCTGTAATATCTGATAACATTAAACCTCATTCCTTTATTTCTGGTATATTGTTATTATGGATTAACTCTTGGATAAATACTACATAGAATCCTGCTAAATGACCTAATTCTATTATATCATTATTAGTCAACCAAGTAGTTGATTTGTGTGCGCCAGAATGTGACAATTTTAGAGTTTCTTTTATCTTGGTCAATGATAAGGTATTTTTTAAATTTTTATACTCCAAGCCACTAGCCCTTGATATATTAGAAAGTACTGTATTATTATTAAGAACATATTCAAAAACTGTAGAAACATTAGCAATAAGGCTATCATCAGAATTATTATTATTTTTTATAAGATTTTTGGTTTTAGAACTATGTCTTAATTCTGTAATACCGATATCAAAAATAGAACGTAATGAACAAGAAATTAATTCTTGGTAATCATCTAATGATAAGCTATTAATTTGATTAATCAATTTACCTATAGTATAAAAAGAATCTAATTTATATTGATCATTAGATGGAATAGTAATTAATGACTTATTTTTTGGTTCAGATATAATTTTAAGTTCTCGTCGTTTAAATGAAATATATATTTCTTTACAAACATAACCTGTAAAAGTATCTGTATATGAATATGTTATTTTTTTTGTACATGGAACAGACACTGATTCTAATATTTTTGAAGGACAATTAATGTCATCTACTGTAATATTTAATTCATTTGGATTTGTTAATTGACCATTACTATTGATTACCTTTTGTATAAATTTTAATAATTGTATTTGTTCCGTTGGAATATAATATGTTTTCTTTACTGATGATAAAATTATTTTAGCTTCTTGAACTTTAGGTGGAAGTTCTGGAGAATTGTTTGTTTTTTCTTGAGGAAATAACGAAAGAGTATTTTTAGAAGGAGAAATATTAGGTTTTTTGATTATTTCTGGCTCGTTATCAATTTTATTAGTTTTTACAATATTAGTATTTCCTAATAGTTTAATCTTATTTTCTAAATCTAATAATCTAAAAATTATAGTATTATTTTCTTTGGATATACTAACAGCTTCTTTATATTTAAAATTAGATAAAATGAATTGCCTAAAATATTCTATATCAATATCTTCTATTTTAGATAAATCTAGCTCTTTTTTTGTTAATGGTATATCCTTTAATTCACTAATATCTTTTTTTAATTTACCACCTACAGTTTGAATCTTTTTGTTGATGTCGTTTAAAAATCTTTTTATTGAATTAGTAAAAGGATTATCAGTAAAATTAGTTCTGTCAGAATTAAATTGCATTTGTATATCATCAGAAGTAATTTTTATATATCCTATCATTTGACGTAAAGTTGTTGAACTAGATGTATGTGCGGTAATTTCTGTATCAAATAGATTATAGTTATTAAATAGATTATCATTTATATAAATTAATGGTGTTAATGTTGGTGACATTTTATCTAAATTATAGAATAATCCAGGAATATATTTTAGTATACCCTTTTTAGGAAATTTAAAAATTAATAAATTTAAATTAATGTCTATCCTATGATTTTGAAAATCAAACGGAAACTTTATTGAATGTATTAATTTATTTCTACTATAAAATTTTATAGTTTGTTCATGAAGATTATATTTTACATTATATAGTTGATAATTAGGTAAAAGGTTTAATAAATTAGAGAAATTGTTATCTTGACATAACATATCATTTATTAAAATATTAATTTTTATACTATTATTAGTATCAAAAAAAGTATGAATTATTTTTTGATATGATTTTTCTTCATTAAAGATATTTAAAATATCATTAATTTCATCAGTTCTTAGATATATTTTTATTGCTGTACCTTTAGATAAAGAATCGTTTTCTTCAAAAAAAACACTTTTGTCTGTAATATTAATGGATTCTTTTATGTCTTTAAAATTTATACTAAATATATAACCTGTTTCTTCGTTAGACTTTGTTTTCCATGTAGCATAATCACCAAATTTAAAAACAGATAGAAATCCTAGTCCTTTAGATCCCTGAGTATATCTATTATATTGATTAATAGAACCATATTTTTTTTTGTTAAGTCCTATATTAAATAATAAATTTATATCATTATAAGTCATGCCAGAACCATTATCTATAATAGTTAGAGTATTCTCATTAGTATTCAACTTTATATCAATTTGAGTGGCTCCAGCATCATATCCATTTTTTAATAATTCATTTAAAGCTATATTATATGTTGGAATTTTTTCAGATAAATCGTTTAAAACAGATCCATTTACTTTTATAGGAATTGTATTCATTTGAGTATATCATCCTTTTTATTTAATGAAAATACTATTTATATAGTATTAGTTTCTTAGATTTTCTAAATTATCATTTCTTTTTATTTAAGTACAAAGTATTCTAACATAGTATTTATGATTTGTTTATCTATTATTAACTTTTAGATATTTGTAAATTAGATTGTTCTCTAAATTCAATTTTATTTATAGCTTTAGATACATATTTTATAAATTTTTGTTTGCCTAAGATTTTTACTAAATTTATAATTTGTTGATCATATGCTGATTTATCATAGTAAAATATAATTACTTTTTGAGCCTTTTCGATAATTGGCTGTAATATTTCTTTATCTGTAACATCTAAAGAATGACCGTAAATATATACTGTTTTTATTGACCAATCATCATATTTAGCTCCTGTTTGCTTGAATATACGTTGAAAATATTTTTTAAATCGGATGCAAAGAATAATATTACTTTCTTCTGTTTCATCTAATGTTTCACCTATTCCCAAAACTAAATTATGTTCTTTTAATTTTCCATGAATAAAATCAACATTATCATTTAGTGCAGTATCATATAATTGTCTAAACGTATCTGTATAATTAAAACTTAATAGATGTGTTATACTTTGTGCTATATCATATATATCTTTTAAAATACTGAAATTTTTAGAATGAGATGTTATTTTGTTTTCTTCATATATTAAATAATTCTCTAATAGATAAATGAAATTGTCTAATTCTTTTTCTAATCTAGAAATATTTATTTGTAATATTTCTTTTTCAAGCGGAATAGAAGTACTTTCTATTCCTATATTAGATAAAATACATAAAGTATCAAAATATGGCTCAAGTTGTTCTTTATTTACTAAATATTTTTGACCATTATTAAGTGTTTTTATAATATTTTCAGCTAACATAACTATTTTTGATAGTTCTGTTTCAATATCAATCCATTTATCACCAATTGATTTATCATTATATTTTTTTAAAAAATATTGTAATAATGTATTTTCTTTTATAAAATGTTCTGCTAAGAACCATTTTATTTTCATATCATTAGTTTTTGTTAATGTAGTAATAATATTAGATGTATTGAAGTTATAAGAATATCCTGAACCATTAATATTAGAAAGAATTGGAAGTAGTATTCTTTCTGCTAAGGATAACAGGTGTTTATCTTCAGTAGATATATCTTTATATTTTGTTTTAAACGCATTTACATTACTCGCTACATTACGCCTTGTTTTTCCTGTAGGATAATTACTAGTATTCTTTTTTTTAGCAAATTCTGTACAAAAATCTTGAAGTGCAAATTTGTCATCTAAATCTTTATCTAATGAATTAAATATAATATCAAAAGTATTATTAAAAGCTTCTGCAATATTTTTATCATTATATTGTATAGTTGGGTTGATACTATGGTCAGATGATGCACAAAGCAATATTTCATTTAAAATGTTTATGTTATCTAAAAAATTACTATATTTTGTTTTAAGACCATGACCTATATCAAATCCATTACCAACAATTAGAAGATTTTTACCTAATGTTAATTCAATTGTGCCTATATGTCCACCTGTACGAAAATTAAAAGCAATATTTTCTTTATTAAAAATATAAAAACCAAGATTTTCTAGTTTTTCGACTATTTCATCAGAAGAAATATCGTTATCAGTAGTTTCTATTCTTATTTTAGGACGATTTCCTTCTCTATTAGAAACAAAATTTGCAGTTTTTTCTATTTCTTTCAGTTTAGATAAATAAGAGTCTTTGTCTCTTTCATTTACATTGTATAAAGTAATTATCAAAAATAAAACGCCTCTTTCTATTAGAATTAAGTTTTGCTAATCTTTGTTGTACTAAGTAAAAATAGTAATATGCTAGTATCTAATGTCAATTCTTATTTTCTTTTAGGTTCTTTTAATAAAAAGTGTACGATAAATTTGCAACAAAAAGGTTGATATTATTGGATTTTTAGTAATTTGTAATAAAAGATGTACGATAAAGTGTACAATAAGTGTATGATAAAAAGTTTGTACTATTACATTTTTTAGTTTGTACTATTATGTTTTTAACAAAATGTATATACTAGTATCTTTTTTATTTATTAAAAGATAATTACATTATGTTATAAAACAAGAATAGAAGTAGACTTTATTAATTTATATAAAAGTAATGTTTTATATAAAAAGTGTTAATAGAAAGAAGTCTTGATAATAAAGAACTTTTTCCTTTATTAGTTTTATCTAGTTTATTCTTATTTTCTTTTCCAGAAATCAGAACTAGTTATTATTAGATTGCCTTTTCGTCTGACTTAGGCTTTACATATAAATCATGTTGTGTTTTAGCTAATGATTTAATTGTGATTTTACCTTCAGGTGGCAGTTCACGATAAAGCTGTATAAGCTCTTGTTCATCAGCGTTATATTGATTTTCTACTGGCTGTTTATTGCTTTGTTTTGCTATATAAGTATCTATTGTTTCAGGTATATCTGTTAATCCTAATAGATAATCTATAGATACATTAAAAAAATTAGCTAATTTAGATAAACTTTCTAAATCGGGTGATGTTCTATTTGTTTCCCAACTACCTATTGTTTGTTGAGAGACACCAAATAATTTTGCAAAAGCCATTTGAGATAAACCTTTTTTAGTTCGCTCTTGTTTTAATATTTTAGATAACATGAATATCTCTCCTTATATAAAGATTTTAAAACAAATTGTAGTAAAAATATATAAATAACAATAAAAAGTAGTTATGTAATATTGACAACTACAAACTGTAGTGATATATTTTAGTTACAAGATAACTACGATATGTAGTTGAAAAGAGGTGGATAAAATGGAAAAAAATTTATTGCGTGTTTTAAGAGGTAATAAAACTCAACAACAAATGGAAAAAAAATATAATGTTTCTCAACAAACATGGTTTTCATGGGAAAGTGGTAGAACTAGTCCTAGTAATGAAATTATGTTACAAATGGAAAATGATTTTTGTATTCCTATGGAAGTGATTTTTTTTGATTCTTTTAACTACAAATCATAGTAATAAAACATGTAAATAATTTAAAATTTTATTTTGCAATTTAATTTTATCCTGAAAAGAGGTGAATGTTTATGAACAAAGAGTTATGTATTCTTATAAAAAAAGCTAGAGAAGAAGCTAATTTAACTCAAGAGCAAGCATCTGAAAAACTTAATATAGCTTGGCGTACTCTTGCTTATTATGAAAGTGGACAGAGAAAAATCCCTGACGATATTGCTTATATAATGTCTGATATATATAAAGCACCTGTTATAAAATACATTTGGCTTAAAAATACTAGATGTGGAAAAGGGCTGCCCAATATAAATAGTAAAAATTTAATAGAAAATATTATGAGTTTAGCAATAAATTTGAAGGCATCTGAAAATTGTTTGCAAGAACTTATGACTATTGGGTTAGATGGGAAAATTAGTGCAAAAGAAAAACCGAAATATATCAAGATTATCGATACATTTCGGCTATTAGTAAAAGATATAACATTATTAAGATTTCATAAAAACATTTAACTAAATATTAATATAAAACAAAACTGAAAACAATGCAATATTTGTTCATAAAACAAGGGGAGTGATTTTATAAATGATGAATCTATAAATACTATAATAAATTTTATTTTAGATACGTATAGTACAATATCTATAAATTTGAGTAATGGAGGATTGAACTGATATTTTTATGAAAATATCAAAAGAATTTTTAAATAAAGAAATACCATATATTAGTAATATCACCGTTAAGATTTTTATTAAATTAGTAAAGCCTTTAATATGTTTAGTATATTGGTGGACAATATTATCTTTATTGCTTTATTGGAGTATAGTGTATAGAAAAAATTATACCGAAAAAAAGTTGAATTTTTGGCGGTATTTCTGTGTTGTTTATATAGGAGTAGTGATGATTTTATTATTTTTGTTTGTAATAGTTGCATAAAAAATATATTGTAGGTATTGCAAATAAAGACATTAGTAATAAAAAACAAATTGAGTAAACATCATTTTTCATTGAATCAGGGCATATTGCATAAAATCCACAGAGGCTCTCAAATGCTGTAGCTATTGCATTAATAGCATCATTAAAAATAATACTTACATTTGGATCAGCTGTATTATATGAGTTGATTTCAGAATTTTTTTCTTTAAGTTTTGCAGATATTTTAATATCTACTTGTTCATCAATATATAATTTAACTTCCTCTATTAATGATTCTTGAAATTCCTTTGGTAAATTTTTTAAAATATCAACCATTGGTTTTGTTTCTTCAATTTGATTTATTAAATTATCATCATTATATTCAGTATCTTTTAGTTTTGATGTAAAAGAGGAGATAATATCTGATTTATGAAGTTGTTCATATAATTGAGTTGATTGTTGAATTTTATTAAAAAAGGCTTGAGAACGGTGCATTTGCTCAAAAATAGAGTTAGGTTTAAGAAGTTTATCTAACATAGTTTGAGATTGTCGCATTTGTTCAAAAATAGGGTTAGGCTTAGGAAGTTTATTTAACATAGCTTGAGATTGTCGCATTTGTTCAAAAAGGTTAGGTTTAGGAAGTTTATTTAACATAGCTTGAGATTGTTGCATTTGCTCAAGAATAGGGTTAGATTTAGGAAGTTTGTCTAACATAGCTTGACATTGTTTCATTTGCTCAAAAATAGGGTTAGATTTAGGAAGTTTGTCTAACATAGCTTGACATTGTTTTATTTGCTCAAAAATAGGGTTAGGTTTAGGAAGTTTATTTAACATAGCTTGAGATTGTTGCATTTGCTCAAAAATAGGGTTAGGTTTAGGAAGTTTATCTAACATAGCTTGAGATTGTTGCATTTGCTCAAAAATAGGGTTAGGTTTAGGAAGTTTATCTAACATAGCTTGAGATTGTTGCATTTGCTCAAAAATAGGGTTAGGTTTAGGAAGTTTATCTAACATAGCTTGAGATTGTTGCATTTGCTCAAAAATAGGGTTAGGTTTAGGAAGTTTATCTAACATAGCTTGAGATTGTTGCATTTGCTCAAAAATAGGGTTAGGTTTAGGAAGTTTATCTAACATAGCTTGAGATTGTTGCATTTTCTCAAAGATAGGATTAATTTCTAGATTAGAAAGAGGATATTGTGATATATTATTTGTTTTTTTCATAAAAAAATCCTTTCTATATAGTAATCTAAGTAAATAAATGGGGGTTTATTTACTTATGATTATTATATATTTTTTTAAAGTTTTTAGGAAGGAATCTAATGTAAGGGTTCAAATGCTGAATTAAGATGTGGTAGTGATGTAGTGATAGATGCATTAATATAAAAAAAATTTTTACTGAAAATTGAAACAATAAAACGGAGGTTAGTTTTATGACTAAAGAAGAAAATATTTTTGCCAATCTTGATAGTGAGGCATTAAAAATACGAGGTATAAATGCGATCGAGGCATTGGTAGAGCAATTAAAAGCTAAAGATAAATATATAAAAGAACTAGAGGAGGCATTGGTTGATAAAGAAGATGGTGATATATATTGGTCTCCTTCTGGATTGATGACAGCAAAGCAAGCTAGTAAATATTTGGGTTATAAGTACAGTAGAATTGTTGAGTTAGGTAATAGTGGCGTGTTGAAAATGAAGCGTGAGGGTAAATCTCTAATCTTTTTTAAGGATGATATTTTGAAGTATAAACAAGATCTTGAAAGTGATATCAAAACTAAATTTAAAGTTATTTAAATAAAACAGTTTGAAAGAAAGGTGTTTTTGTTATGCAAACAATTTATGAAACCAATACAAAACAAGGTATTAGTATAAAAATTCCTAATGGCATCCATAAACCTAGTGAAATAAATCCAATCCTAGAAAATTGTATTAGCTTTTTTAAGCTAAAAAAAATAGTTGACCAGTACAAAACTAGTCAACAAAACTAAAAATTTCCGACTAAAGTATAACATAAAAATAAGAAATAAGCCATCTATTTTAGGTGGCTTTTTAAAATACGAGGTAAAGATAATGGCTATAAATAAAAGATATTATTGGCTTAAATTAAGAGAAGATTTTTTTCAAGATGAAGCAATATCATGGCTTGAAGAACAAGAAAATGGAAAATTATATAGTTTATTTTACTTAAAACTGTGTTTGAAGTCTATAAATAATAATGGCGTATTAGTTAGACAAGTTGGCGATATGCTTATTCCATATGATGCTAAAAAATTAGGAGAGATAACTAATACACCAAAAGATACAGTTATTGTAGCATTAGAACTTTTAAAAAGAATTGGACTTGTGAAGATTTTAGATAATGGAGAATTATATTTAAATCAAGTACAGTACATGATTGGTTCAGAAACGGAAAGTACACGTCGTAGTAGAAAATCTAGGGAAAAGAAAAAACAACAAATCTCTAATAATTTAGATAAAAATATACCATTGTTGCAATGCAACAAAATTAGCAACAAAAATGCAACGGCAGATATAGAGATAGATATAGATAAAGAGAAAGATAGTAGAAGAATAATATCTACTACTACTGATCTTCAAAAAAAAGAAGTAATAGATATTTATATGAATAATATAAATTATTCTATTAACTCTATTGAATATGAAAGATTAATAGATGATATAGATGAATATGGTGTTGAATGGGTAAAAGAAGCTATTACAAGAGCTGTAATGCAAGGAAAAAGAAAATTAGGCTATATAGAAGCTATTTTGAATAATTGGAAAGTTAATGGTTATGACGAATATAAAACTAAAAATAAAGTAAATACTGCTAATTCTAGTAAATTATCAGATGCAGAACAATTAGCTTTGAATAGAGCACCAAAGAGTTTGCTTGATGAATTTTTGGAGCAGGAGGGAATAAAGAAAAATGGATAAGGTAGTAATCCCTCATAATGTAGAAGCAGAAAAAGCATTATTAGGAGCAATTTTGATTGCTAAGGATAAATCAATAGTAATTGATGAAGTCAATCAGATTATAAAATCTACAGATTTTTATAGAAAGGCAAATCAAGTTATTTATCTTACGATATTAGATTTATTTAATACGAGGAAGGATATAGATAGTATAACGTTAACGGAAAAGTTAACAAATACAAATCAGCTTGAATCTGTTGGCGGTATAGCTTATATAACAGATTTATCAAATTGTGTTCCTTCTGCTGTCAATATAAAGTCTTATGCCAATATTGTGAGAGAAAATGCTATAAAGCGTGAATTAATTAATGCAGGACAGAAAATTATTCAGCAGGCACGAGAGGCTGATGGCGATGTTGATATAAATTTGGTGCTTGATAATGCGGAAAAAGATATTTTGGAAATTGCTAAAACGGCAAATAATACAGATAGAATTGTCGAACCAGCAGAGTACATCATGAAGGCTTTTACTGAAATCGAGGGCAGATACAATAGCAATAAAGATGGCAGGCTATTTGGTCTTGATACTGGATTTAGTGAGCTTAATAGAATGACTGGTGGTCTGCAAAAGTCCGATTTAATAATCTTAGGTGCAAGACCTAGTATGGGGAAAACAGCATTTGCTTTAAACATATTAGCCAATTTAGCAAGGAAAAACATACCTGTAGCAATATTTTCACTGGAAATGTCAGCAGAACAACTTACAAATAGGCTATTCAGCTTATATGGTTTGATTAATTCAAATAGTATTCGATTAGGTAAACTAGATGGAAATGACTTAGAGCGATTAACTTTGACAGCATCAATACTGTCTGAAAAGCCACTATTTATTGATGATACGGCAGGATTAAATATTTCACAGCTTAGAACCAAAGCCAGAAAATTGAAACGTGAAAAAGATATACAGTTGTTAGTCATAGATTATCTTCAACTTATGCAAGGAACATCAAAAAAATATGATAGACAGCAAGAGATAAGTGAAATATCTAGGCAATTAAAACTTCTGGCACGTGAATTGAATATAACAATAATTGCTCTTTCTCAATTAAGTCGAGCAGTAGAGTCAAGGCAAGATAAACGACCAATGCTTTCAGATATCCGTGAAAGTGGAGCGATAGAACAAGATGCGGATATAGTAATGTTTCTATATCGTGATGAATACTATAACGCTAATACAAATGATAAAGGTCTTACAGAACTAATAATAGCTAAACATAGGAATGGAGCCATAGGAATAATAAATCTTAAGTTTAGCAAACAATTTTGTTTATTTGAAAATTTGATTTGAGGGAAGATAAATGAAAAATATAAAAACGATAAATATACCATTGGATTCAGAATTTAGCGAGGATATTAAGCGACTTAAGCAACGTAAAAGAAAAGATAATATTTGTAAATATTGTTTAGAAGCTGTGGCGGTGATCGGAGTTATTGGAATTGGATTTATGATGGTGGGGTAAAAAACACTGAGTATACAACTCAGTGTGTGGAGGATTATAGAGATGAGACAAATAAGAAGGTTAATTGAATTAATAAAAAGACTATTTAGAAGAAAAAAAGAAGATGAAGAACCAATAATTTTAGATTTAAAATTACCAAACTTTGATGAAGCATCCAGTAATGAAATTATTGGAGAAAAAAGCGAATATAAATCATTGAATTATCCATTGGAATGTAGTGTAAGTTTGAAAATTAATAAGAAAAATAAAGAACGTATTTTAAATAATAGATGTTGCCCATTAAATCGTTGGGTTAACATCAAAAAAGCTGGAGGACTTAAACATGGTCGTAGTAAGTAAAAAGAATTTAAATAGATTGCAAGATTATGGATTTAAGAAAATAGAATGTGAAGAGGGCATATTCTGGAAGAAAAGATTATATAAGAAAAATATATTAACTGGCGGTGTTTTGATAGATATAAGTAAAGATAAGGAATTTTATAATGTAAAAATCTTTCTTGATAGAGTGATAAAAGTTCCTAGTGTTATTTACTATTTAATCAAGGACGGAATAATAGAGTGTATTTAATATTAGAAACTGATAGTGGAGTTGTGAATAAGGCAGAAGCAAGTGAGTCCTGTCTTAGAAAATTAATTCAGATGCTAAAAAGGCAGAAAGAATATATAAAAGGTGATTTGTATTTAACAAATATGAATGATTATTGGGAGAAAGTTAAACTATAAGGAGTATATAAATCAATGAATAAAGTAATATTAGCGGGGCGATTAACAAAGGATCCAGAGGTAAGATATACGCAAACTGGAGTAGCAGTAGCAAGTTTTACTTTAGCGGTAAATTGAAGATTTAGTAAAGAAAAAGTAGCTGATTTCATTCCAATTGTTGTATGGGATAAGATAGCGGAAATTGTAGGTAATAATTTAGTGAAAGGCAGTCAAGTCTTGATTGAAGGTCGTATTCAGATTCGTAGTTATGAGGCACAAGATGGAAGTAAGCGTTATGTAACTGAAGTTATAGCTAATGATGTAGAATTTATGGGAAGTAAACCAAAACTCGATGGCGGTGCTGTACCAGAATCAGCAAAATCTTTTGGTCAAGAAGTGCCACCACCGGATGAAGATATACCCTTTTAAGAGAAAAAGAAACTATCTTAAAGCCAAGAAATTGAATAAAAATTCTTGGCTAGATAGTTTTAAACGAGGTATAGCGTATAAATTATCTAAAAAGGGTTATAAAATTATAAATTTTGATATAAAAAAGGTGGTTGTATGAGAAACGTAATTTTATTTTTGATGATACAGTTATTATTAAAGTTAGAGCGACCATTTTATAAATTTGGTAAGTTATATGAAAAAACAAAGCATATAAAAAATCCCATTCTTGAAAAGGTAATATATAAAATCTTTGAATGGAATTTAAAAATAATGAGTGTTTTTAATTTAAAGATTAAGGAATTAAAACATAGTATTAATTTTTAAGATAATATAGGTTATTCTTTGAGGTCGGCAAAGAATAACTCTCTTGACAAAGTTTGTTGCTACAATTATACTAAGTTTGTAGCAACACAGAAAGGAGAGAAAATTTTGGCTGCTATGAAGAAAGGTACAAAACTTACAGATAACCCAAAAGATTATATGTTAAGAGTAAGACTGGACAATGATACTCTTAATAGATTAGATGAATTATGTGAGAAACATAATACTAATCGTTCAGTTATAGTTAGAATGGGTATAGATAAGTTGTATCAAGACAAATAAAAAAGCAACCTGCTTACCGACCAAAGCATTCAGGTTGCTTAATACACAATCCCACAAGGACTGATAAATCTATTATATCATTCTTTGTGAGTACAGAAAAGGAGAATATATAATGGAAAATCTTATACAAATAGTAAATAATCAAGCTGTAGTATCCAGTAGAAAAGTTGCTGATAGCTTTAGAAAAGAACATTCAAAAGTACTTCGTTCAATAAAAAATATTATAGAATTGACTCAAGCCAAAAATGGCTTTAGTGAGTTAACTCGAAATAATGAAATAAAAAAATGGTTTTATGAAACAACATATATTGATAATAGTGGAAAATCAAATATTGAATATCTTATGAATAAAAATGGATTTTCTCTTATTGTTATGGGTTTTACTGGCAAAAAAGCAATACAATGGAAAATTGAATATATAACAGCTTTTGAACAAATGGAACAATATTTAAAACAATTACAAGTATCAAGTATTGATAAAAAAGTTCTTGATTGTAAATATGATGAAGTTCAGATGGAAAAATCAAAATTGTGGTTGGAATTAGCTGATAAAGTAGATATAAAAGAATATAAACAAATGGCAAAAAGTTATGCTTTTAATACTTTAGCAGGAAGTAATGTGTTACCATTGCCCGAAGTAAAAGAATTGACGTATTCAGCAACAGAAGTAGGCGAAATCTTTGGAGTTTCTAAAAATAAAATCGGTAGTCTAGCAAATAAACATAATTTGAAAACAGATGAGTACGGAAAGTATTTCTATGATAAATCAAGATATTCTAATAAAGAAGTGCAGACATTTAGGTATAATAGAAAGGCTATCGAAGTATTTAGAAGTTTATTAGGTGGTGCTAAAGAATGAAAAGTTTTGATGAACTTGAATTTAAATATAAAGATGCTATAGAACAATATGATTTAAATAGTGCATGGGCTAATGATATAAGAGAAACAATTTTAAGTTTAAAAGATCCTAAAGAAATTGTTTTAAGTTGTTTACTTGATGGATTAGAAGATTGTTTTGAGAAGAAAATAAAAGCTGAAAGTTATTTGTTGAAAAATGGTTTTAATGAAAAAGAAATATTATCATTGTGTTATCAATATAGCGAATACTGTAATAAATGATTTTAAGAAAATGAAAAAGGATAGCTCGAAATGGGCTATCCTTGTCATATTTGGAGGATTTAATGAGAAAAGATAAAGAAAACTTAGAAATAGCAAAAAAATATTTAGATAGTGTTCGAGAAGCAAAGCTTAATGCTGTAGATATAGCATATAGAGTAAAAGAATTAAAAACAACATCAAAAAAATTGATCGCAGTATATCAGATGGAATCTGTTGGCGGTAATAATAAGAAAATGGACATATCAGATTATGTTGCTAAGATTGATGAAGAAGTTGCTAAACAATTAAAAGCGATGCAGATATACGCTAAAAAAGAACAAGAGGTAAAAGAATGTATAGATAATTTAGAAGTTGAGGATAAAGTAAAAAGGGTATTATCTATGAGGTATTTATCTTTTCTCAAATGGGCTGATATAGCGAATGTTTGTAATTGTTCTATTAGATATGTATATAAATTACATATATTGGGATTAACAAAAGTAACAAAGATTAAATCAATTGATTAATTGATTTATTGACTAATACGTATATACGTGTTATTATATAGTTATAAAATAACTTTGAAAGGAGGCATTTCTTTGAAAGATAAAGAACTTTTAAAGCTTTTGCTAAGCAATGGTTGGACTATTGATAGACAGAAAGGAAGTCATTGTTGTTTAAAGAAAAATGGTAAATTAGAAGTAATTCCTCTTCATGGAAAAGATTTACCTATTGGATTGCAAAATGCTATTTTAAAAAGAACAGGGCTTAAATAAAAGCCCTGTTTATAAAATAATCTTTCAAAGAAATGTATAGATAATAATTTATAATAATTTATAAAAAGGAGGATCAATGTATTATGGTTTTTATTTATCCAGCTATTGTTCATTTAGATGATGATGGTATATGGTTAGAATTTTCAGATTTAGATGGTTGTACAACTTTTGGAGATAATATTGAAGAAGTTTACGATAATGCTGTAGAAGCTATGGAAGTATATATATTAAGTGCGTTAGAAAATAATATTTCATTACCTAAAAGTTCGGATATAAATATATTAAAAAAATATGTAGATGATAATTCTTTTATTACTTTTATAAAAGCAAATGTTGATTTAGCTAAAAATACAAAATCTATAAAGAAAACATTAACTATTCCAGAATGGCTAAATAAATTAGCAATAGAAAAAAATTTAAACTTTTCTCAAGTATTACAAGAAGCTTTAGTAAAAAAAATTAATTCGTAATCAGTCATAATATATTAATACAGGTTGTTTATTATTAAATAGATATTAATATTAATTTAGTAATAGAAAAATTTTATATTAACAAATGTTGTATTTGAATATTATTTTAGAATTTGAATATGATAATAATATAGGAATGAAATAAGAATGTAGTTCACTAAAGTTCATTGAAGTTCACTATCAAAGTATGATATAGTTATAGTCAACAAAAACTAAATAAGGTGAGAAATAAAAAGGCAGTCAATAGTGGCTGTCTTTTTTTGTATATAAAAACAATAGAGATATAGTCAATAGATTATATCTTTTTTTATTGGTGGTGAGAAAATGCTACAGAAAAAGAAAAGAGTAAAACTATATGGCCAGAAATTAAAAAAGCTAAATCAAAATATTTTTGAACGTGATAATCATAGATGTATTGTATGTGGAAAATATGTAGATGATAGTCATAAGTTTCATCATGAGCCGTGTGGTCAAGATAAATCTGATGAAATGCGTGGCGGTGTTGTGTTATGTGATAAGTGCCATTATGCTCGCCATAATACAGATAAACTTAAAGAGATAAAAATAAAATGTGAAGATTATTTAAGGAGTTTATATGGATAATGAATTTAAAATATCTAATAATCCAACAGGGCAAGAGTTAATAGATGATATTGCTCTTATAACAAATACAATAGCAACGTTATCTGAATATGTGGCAAAGACTAAAAATATATTGGCACAAGCAGATGACACATATAAAAGAATTTGGGATATGAAGTATTTAATGTATTCAGAGCAATATCCTAAAATCAATCAAGTTAAATTAAAAGCAATGGTAAATACAGATGATGATGTAGTACGAGCAAAAGCAGTATTATTAGATGCTAAAGAAAAATCTGTCTTAGCGGATAGTAAATATAAAAGTTGGGATAATCGCTTTATAGCAGTACGAAAAATTGCAAGTATAAAAACAACAGAAATGCAAACAATAGAAAGGTAAGCAATGGCAAAAGAGTTCGCAAGGAAGTTTTATAACAGTACGAGATGGCGGAAGTGTGCTAAAGCTTTTGCACAGTCTAAGCTATTTGTTTGTGAGATGTGCCATAACCAAACACCTGAAAAGATTGATGGAGACCAACGATACATCGTTCATCACAAAATACCTTTAACACCTAAGAACATACATGATCCTTACATAGCTTGTGGCTGGGATAACCTTATGTTCTTATGCTTAGAATGTCATAACAAGATACATTCTAAGGAGCATAGGCAGATAGTGTTTGATGATGATGGTAATCTAATTGGTATTGATGAATCAAAAAATAATTAAAATGATTAACTACACCCCCATATACGATAAATTATCTGACAATTTCCTAGACCGGAGGGTCCACATTCGTAAAAAATATGCGTCATCGGCGAGAGGGGTGTGGTTATTTTTCAGAAAATTTTACTAGAAAGGAGATGAAATTTTGTGCCAAAAGTTAGTGAAAAAACGTTAAGAAAGCGAAGGATAGAGCAATATAGAGAGGTTTTTAAAAATATTGATGATGATAAAATGGCAATAGTTGAAAGAACAATAGATTTTGCTGTTGACCTAGAATTTAGGCTTGATAACCTGCAAAAAGACCTCGATAGAGATGGTTTTATTGAGGAATACTGCAATGGAAAAGACCAATATGGCACAAAAGAGTCTACTGCTAGTAAAGCGTATTCTACAGCTATTAAAAATTACAATTCTCTTATAAGAACGTTACTTTCATGTATGCCAGCTAAAATAGACACTACGAATGATGATGGTTTTGAAGATTTCATTACCACATTAAAGAAATGATTCATATGAATTACATCGATATTTATTACAATCAAATTAAAAACAAAGATGTAGTAGTATCTGAAAAGGTGGCAAAACTATTTAAACATTTACATGATAAGCTAAACGGAAAAGAAGAAAAATATATTTTCGACCAAGATCGTGCAACACATGCAATAGACTTCATTGAACGATATTGCAAACATTCTAAAGGTAAGTGGGCTGGTAAACCTGTTATTTTAGAGGTATGGCAAAAGGCTATATTATCAGCATTGTTTGGCTTTAGAGATAAAAACACAGGTTTAAGACAATATAGAGAATTGATTTTAATAGTGGCCAGAAAAAATGGGAAATCCACATTATCTAGTGGAATAGGATTGTATTTGTTATTCGCAGATGGTGAAGCAGGCCCTGAAATTTATAGTGTAGCGACAAAAAGAGACCAAGCAAAAATAATTTGGTTAGAGTCTAAGCGTATGGTTAAAAAATCACCGTCATTAGCTAAACGCTCTAAATGTTTGGTAAATGAAATCCAGTGCAATTTTAACGATGGAACATTTAAAGCACTGGCAAGTGATAGCGACAGTTTAGATGGTCTTAATGTTCATGGAGCACTGATAGATGAGTTGCATGCTATCAAAGATAAGAACCTTTATGATGTAGTAATTGATGGTATGACTGCAAGAGAACAGCCTTTATCTATTATTACATCTACTGCTGGTACAGTGCGTGAAGGTATTTTTGACCTAAAGTATGAAGAAGCAGCTAATATAATTGCTGATTTCGACAATGAAGAAGGCTATAAAGTAGATACTATTTTACCAGTGATTTATGAACTGGATAGAAGAAGTGAATGGACTAATCCAAAATATTGGGCAAAGGCTAATCCTGCACTAGGAATAATAAAAAATAAAGAACAATTAGAAGATAAAGTAAATCGTGCAAAGGCTAATCCTTATTATGTTAAAAATTTATTATGTAAAGATTTTAATGTGCGAGAAACTGCAACAGAAGCTTTCTTGACGTTTGAGCAGCTAAATAATGAAGCAACGTTTGATATCGGAATTTTAAAACCACGTTATGGTATTGGTGGCATAGACTTATCTGCTACAACTGATTTAACATGTGCAACTATGCTTTTTAAAACGCTAGAAGATGAAAAGCGTTTTTATGTAGAGCAGATGTATTGGATACCAGAAGAATTACTTGAAAAGCGAGTAAATGAGGACAAAGTACCTTATGATATTTGGTTAAAACGTGGATTTGTGAGAGTGAGTCCAGGAAACAGTATTGACTATAGACTTATTGTTGAATGGTTTGAAGAAATGCAGAATGAAAAAGATATATATTTATTTAAATGTGGCTATGATAGTTGGTCTGCAAAATACTTTGTTCAGGATATGATAAATACTTTTGGCGAGCCAACTATGGAGCCAGTAATACAGGGTAAGAAAACTTTATCTGGTCCGATGAAAGCTTTGGGGGCAGATTTAGAAGCTAAACTTATAAACTATAACAATAATCCTGTACTTAAATGGTGCATGGCAAATGTTAGTGTGGATATGGATAAAAATGGTAATATCCAACCATGTAAATTACAAAACCCAAGACAACGTATAGATGGATTTGCGTCTCTTTTGGATGCATATGTAGTCTATGAACGAAACAAAGAAGATTACATGAATATTATTTAAAAAGGGGGTGAGAAATTGCAGTTTAGAAGTTTATTCAATAAAATTTTTGGCAGGGAAAAACAAGCTAAAGATGTTACGGCACTTAAATTATTAAATGGATATGCTAATGCGTACACTCCTTTTTCTGGAAACTCTTACGATGATTCTACTGTTAGGGATTGCGTAGATACCATAGCAAAACACTTTGGGAAAATGCGACCGAAGCACGTTGTAAAAGAAAATGGGAAGATTATAAAAAACGCAAATGATAGATTAAATTATTTGCTTAGTAATTGCCCCAATGAATTAATGACAACCAGTGAATTTTTAGAAAAGGTAATTGCTCAATATTACACATATAATAATGCATTTATCTATATAAAATGGGATATAGCACTGGAAAATGTAGAAGCTTTATATCCTTTGGATTTTCCAATGCTAGAAATATTAGAGGATAGAGAAAGTAATTTATATGCACGCTTTACTTTTGGCGGTGGTGAGCGTACTGTAGTCCCTTACAATAGTCTGATTCACATTAGACGTCATTTTAATAGAGATGAGCTGTTTGGTGATGATAATTCCAAAATAATGATTGAGGATTTATCAACATTGAAAGCTGCTAAAGCATCTATCGTTAATGCAGTAAAAAGCTTTACATCGCTTAGAGGTTATCTGAAATGGTTAACGACCATGAGACCAAACGACATGAAGAAAACACATGATGATTTTGTTAATACTTATGCAACTAACAATCCTTCAGGAATTGCAAGTATTGATAATAAAGTTGAGTTCCATGAGTTGACCACAAAAGTAACAACGTTTAATAGCCAGCAAATGAGTTATGTTAGAGATAACATATATAAACATTTTGGTTTGAATGAAAATATAATAATGGGCAAATATACAGAAGATGAGTATATAGCCTTTTATGAATCTGTCATAGAACCTGTAGCTGTTAAATTAGCTCAAGAAATGACAGATAAGATGTTTACAAGGCGAGAACGTGCATTTGGAAATGAAATCATCTTGGAAAGTAATAGATTAAACTTCATGTCTGTGGCTTCTAAAATTAAAGTTTGTGAAACACTTATCCCTACTGGCGGTATGACAATCAATGAAATAAGAGCAATCTTTGGTTATGCTGGTATAGAAGGCGGTGATGAACGTCTTATCAGCTTGAATTTTGTAAAAGCTAAAGACCAAAGTTTATATCAAACTGGAACAGATGATAATTCATTGAAAGGTGGTGAAGATGATGGGGAAAATGGAAACAAGAATGGCACTCCTGGAGCCAGCCAGTGAAAATGAAGAAAATAAGCAACTTGTAGAAGGGTATGCAGCAGTTTTTAATCAAAGGACATTGATATGGGAAAGCGAGTGGAGCGGTTGGAAGTATATGGAAGTAATAGACCGCAATGCTTTTACTGGTGCAGATATGAGTGATACTGTATTTAAGTATAATCATGGTGATGTGGCCATGATACTTGCTAGAGCAAGTAATAATACTCTTACCATGAGTACGGATGATAAGGGCCTTAGAATTAGTGCAGATATTATCGACACTAATAATGGTACAGATGTGTATAAGCTTATAAAACGTGGAGACCTTAATAAAATGAGCTTCGCATTTACTGTAAAAAATGAACGTACGGAATCTGATAGAGAAAATAAGATTTATACACGTACAATAACTGCTTTTGATAAAATTTATGATGTG
>ERZ791808.1054-NODE-1054-length-23253-cov-3.987801_pt1 | contig 23253 bp, 15 predicted proteins | sample MGYA00510305_ERZ791808 | MGnify/ENA primary metagenome ERZ791808 (study PRJEB30046, sample SAMN00792024) | human gut metagenome | study: EMG produced TPA metagenomics assembly of the A metagenome-wide association study of gut microbiota in type 2... | reverse complement strand
TTTTTAAAAAACATAGGGTTGATTGAAAAAAACATCAGGTCGTTTGTAGACAAAGATACGGTCGATTGATGACAAACTCCTATTGTTTGCAAACAACCGACCGTATGTTCCGGTAGACAGATTCCGGTAAGTATGCATTTAGGTAACTATGTGAAATTTTATGGGAAGCAGAACAAGAAATGATTATAATCTGTATATTGAATCTCCTATAATTTCTTACCCAAAATGATGTGAACGGCATCAATACTATTATAATTCGATACCTTTAATTTACTAAATATCAATAATATGCACAACTTCCTAAACATAAATCTTTTAATTTATTAATTCCGCCAACGGGTTAGTTAAAACAATTCTTATAAATACGGTTAAGTGTTTTTTTATAGCAGCTTGTTTTATTAAATATGATTTAGTAATATCGACTAATAAAACCTATATAACTTATGAAAACACACTTAGCCGTTTTGTCAATTGCTTTACTATCCCTTGTAGCTTGTACCTCACAAAAGCCAATCTCCACAGATTATACCCAATATGTTAATCCATTTATTGGAACAGACTTTACAGGTAACACCTACCCTGGAGCACAAGTTCCCTTCGGCATGGTACAATTAAGCCCGGACAATGGTCTGCCTGGCTGGGATAGGATATCAGGTTACTTCTATCCGGATAGTACAATTGGCGGTTTCAGCCACACACACCTATCCGGAACAGGAGCCGGAGATTTATATGATATATCTTATATGCCTGTTACTATACCATATAAAGAAGCAGAAGCACCACTCGGCATCTATTCTAAATTTTCGCATGACAACGAAAATGCCTCTGCCGGATACTACCAAGTATTCTTAAAGGATTATGGTATCAACGTAGAATTGACGGCTACCGAACGATGTGGTATTCAACAATACACTTTCCCGGCAGCAGAATCTGCCATTTTCTTAAATCTCAGAAAAGCTATGAATTGGGATTTTACCAACGACTCATATATTGAAATAGTAGACTCTGCTACCATACAAGGCTATCGTTTTTCCGACGGATGGGCCCGCGATCAGCGAATATATTTCAAGACACGTTTTTCCCGTCCTTTTGATAATATGCAAATAGATACAGCAAGTATCATAAAAGATGGAAAGCAAATCGGAACAAGCTACGTTGCACGCTTCAATTTTAAAACATCGAAAGACGAGCAAATAGTCTTAGCTACGGGAATTTCAGGAGTAAGCATGGAAGGAGCATCAAAAAATCTGGAAGCAGAGGCACCACATAATAATTTTAATAAATATCTGTCTCAAGCAAGAGATGCTTGGAATAAACAACTCTCTAAAATCGAAGTAAACAGTGACAATGAAGATCATAAGACAGTATTCTATACAGCTCTATACCATACTATGATAGCTCCAACCATCTATAGTGATGTAGACGGTTCATATTATGGTCCGGATAAACAAATACACAAAACCGAAGGATGGACCAATTATGGAACATTTTCTCTATGGGACACTTATCGGGCAGCACATCCTCTTTTCACATATACGGAACCTGAACGTACAAATGATATGATTAAATCATTTTTAGCTTTTTATCAGCAAAATGGACGTTTACCCGTATGGAATTTCTATGGTAGTGAAACAGACATGATGATCGGTTATCATTCCGTACCGGTTATCGTCGATGCATATCTAAAAGGAATAGGTGACTTTAATGCAGAAGAGGCATTGCAAGCCTGCATAACGACTGCTAATATAGATAATTATCGAGGCATAGGTTTATATAAGAAATATGGATATATACCTTATAATATGGAAGAAGAATCACTTTCCAAAACATTGGAATATGCATTTGATGACTACTGTATTGCCAAAATGGCAGAAAAGATGGGAAAGAAGAATATTGCGGACGAATTCTATAAACGTTCACAAAATTACCGTAATCTATATAATCCGGCAACATCTTTCATGCAACCTCGCGATGATAAGGGACAGTTCATAGAAAGGTTTAATGCAGAAGAATATACAACTCATATTACGGAAAGTAATGGCTGGCAATATTTCTGGTACGTTCCGCAAGATATTGACGGATTAATAGAATTGACAGGAGGGAAAGAGCATTTTTCAGAAAAGCTAGACAGTATGTTCACTTACTATCCTGCAAAGAATGAAGAACTACCCATTTTCAGTACAGGTATGATCGGGCAATATGCTCACGGCAATGAGCCTAGTCATCACGTCATCTACTTATATAATAAGGTAGATCAGCCATGGAAAACACAGAAGTATGTAGCGGAGGTAATGCGTGATTTATATAAGAATACACCTGCCGGATTATGTGGAAATGAAGATTGCGGACAAATGTCAGCTTGGTATGTATTCAGTGCTATGGGATTTTATCCGGTAAATCCGGTAAGCGGACAATACGAAATTGGTACTCCATTATTCCCTGAAACGAAAATACATCTATCTAATGAGAAAACATTTACAATACTTGCTCCGACAGTCAGCTCCGATAACATCTATATACAATCTGTCAAACTAAACGGACAACCATATAATAAAAGCTATATCACTCATGAGCAAATCATGGATGGATCTACCATAGAATTTGAGATGAGTAATAAACCGGGAAAAGCATGGTATAAATGAATCAAAGTTTAGATGTAAATAAAGTTAAAAATAAGATTTAGCAGAGCTGTTAATAAAATATAAACTGTAATATTGTAAATCCTCTGTTTAACTAATGAAAAACATGACATTACATGGACGAAAACTTTGATTTGACCTATAAATTAATTTTTCGCAAGTATTATCCTAACTTGCTTTTCTACGCTACCCGCCTATTGGGAGCTGACGAAGCAGAAGATATAGTACAAGATGTATTCGTTGAATTATGGCGACGAAAAGATACAATCGAAATGGGTGACCAAATCCTGGCATTTCTTTATCGTTCTGTTTATTCAAAAGCAATTAATCTTTTGAAGCACAAAATGGTGGAAGGCAATTACACGGCAGCAATGGAAAACATCTACAAAAGAAAGATGGAATATTATCAGCCTGACCACAGTGAAGTTATTAAAAGAATAGAAGACCAAGAGTTGAGAAAAGAAATCCAAAATGCCATTAACGAACTACCGGATAAATGCAAAGAAGTATTTAAACTAAGTTACCTACACGACATGAAAAACAAAGAGATAGCCGATATTCTAGGAATATCTCTACGAACTGTCGAAGCTCATATGTACAAGGCCTTGAAACTTTTACGGGGCAGACTTAGTCATCTATTATTTTTAATCGTATTATTTTCAATAAAAGGGTAAGTGTTTTTTTTAGTTGAATTGTTTTTTATATGGATATGGAAGAGAAAATGAATGAATTACATTACGATATACTAATACGCTATTTTGAAGGTAATTGCTCTAATGATGATTTGGAAAAGATAGATGCTTGGATCAAAGAATCAGATGAGAATGCAAAAAAAATATTTCAATGGGAAGAAATATATCATTTAGGAAATAGCCGTTGTTTTACAGACGATCGTTTGATAACCAAAGCAGAAAAACGATTAGATAGTAAATTGGCAAAAGAGAAAAAAGGGAAGCAAAAGATATTCAAATTACACCAATGGATTAAATATGCAGCAGTTATAACTATAGTAATCGCAGTTTCTGCTTTAGCTTATTGGCAATTCAATACAAGTAACAAGGAGGATATGCTTGTAGCCACGACTTCGGAATCACAAGTGAGAGAAATAGTTCTACCAGATGGAACGAAAGTATGGTTAAATCAATCTTCCAGTTTGAAATATCCTCGTCAATTCTCTGAGAAAGAACGAAATGTATATTTGAATGGAGAAGCATACTTTGAAGTAACCAAGAACCGTAAGAGACCTTTTATCGTGCAAAGCGAGATGATGAAAATAAAAGTATTAGGAACTATCTTTAATCTTAAATGTAGTCCGACCTGCCGCATCTCAGAAGCAACATTAATAGAAGGTGAAATTGAGGTCAAAGGAAACAATGAAGAAGGTATGATAATCCTTTCACCGGGACAGAAAGCGGAATTGAACAAAGTTACCAAGCGTATGCAAGTTAAAGAAGTCGATGCAAAACTGGATGCCGTATGGCACAACAACTTGATTCCTTTCGAAAAAGCGACAATCTTTAACATCGCAAAAACATTGGAACGCTTCTATAATGTGAAGATCATTCTCTCTCCCGACATAAGTACTAATAAAACTTATTCAGGAGTACTGAAAAAGAAAGACAGTATTGAATCCGTATTGAAATTACTGAAGAATTCGATACCGATGAACTATAAAATTGTAGATAACAATATTTTTATATTACCGGAAAGCAACTAATTAAAAGCAAACATAATACTATGAAAGTCAGAACATTCTTAATTGGATGTTTAGTAGGCTTATTGTCTCTGAACTCCTGTACAGATTCTCTAAAAATGAAAGAATATGCCGATTATGTAAACCCGTTTATCGGAACCGGTGGACATGGACATACATTTCCGGGAGCCGTAGTACCACACGGCATGATACAACCAAGTCCCGATACCCGCATAGACGGTTGGGATGCTTGTTCCGGCTATTACTATGCCGATACTACAATCAATGGGTTTTCTCATACACATCTTAGCGGAACCGGCTGTGCTGACTTTGGAGATGTATTGCTCATGCCTACTGTCGGAGAACAAAAATATCAACCGCTAGGCTCTAAAAGCCAGAAGATGGCTTATGCTTCTGCTTTTTCTCATGAGAATGAGACCGCAGAGCCCGGTTATTATTCGGTATTTCTTGATACTTACGGAATTAAAGCCGAGCTTACGGCAACCAAACGTGCGGCTCTTCATCGTTATACTTTCCCGGAAAGCAAAGATGCCGGTTTCATTCTTGACTTAGACTACTCCATTCAGGGACAACGAAACAAAGATATGGAAATAGAAGTCATCAGTGATACCGAGATCCGCGGACATAAAATGACTACTTATTGGGCTTTCGACCAGTATATCAACTTCTATGCAAAATTCTCCAAGCCTTTCAAATATACCATGGTAACAGACTCTGTTTCTCTGGACGAAGGGGGCAAACTTATGCCGAGATGCAAGATTCTACTCCATTTTAATACAGAGAAAGACGAACAAATATTAGTAAAAGTAGGAGTCTCTGCCGTTGATATGGAAGGAGCTCAGAAAAATGTAGAAGCAGAATTGCCGGAATGGAATTTTGATAAGATACGGAAAGAAGCCCGTCAGGCATGGAATAATTACCTGTCCAAGATAGATGTAACAACATCGAATACAGAAGATAAGGTTATCTTTTATACCTCATTATATCATACCGCCATCAGTCCGAACTTATTCACGGATGTTGACGGACGTTATCTCGGAATGGACTTGAAAATCCATCAAGGTGATACATTGAAACCAATCTATACCGTATTTTCCTTATGGGATACTTTCCGTGCATTACATCCGCTTATGACGATTATAGATCCGGATTTAAACAATGATTTTATTAATTCTTTAATAAAGAAGCATCAGGAGGGTGGTATATTCCCAATGTGGGACCTGGCTTCGAACTACACAGGAACAATGATCGGTTATCATGCTGCATCGATTATAGCCGACGCATACGTAAAAGGTTATCGCGATTTCGACTTACAGGAAGCGTATAAGGCTTGTGTAAGAGCAGCAGAATATGATACAACCGGAATTAAATGTCCGCCGTTAGTTCTACCGCACCTTATGCCGATGGCTAAATACTATAAAAACACACTGGGATATATCCCTTGTGATCGTGAAAACGAATCCGTGGCTAAAGCCTTAGAATATGCTTATGACGATTGGTGCATATCGGTCCTAGCCGAGGCTGTCGGAGATTATGAGAATAAGAGCAAGTATGCCAGATTCTCAGAAGCCTATGAATTTTACTTCGACCCTAGCACTCGTTTCATGCGTGGCCTGGACTCTAAAGGTGAATGGCGCACTCCATTCAGTCCTCGTTCTTCCAATCATCGCAATGATGATTATTGCGAAGGAACGGCTTGGCAATGGACGTGGTTTGTTCCGCATGATATTGAAGGTTTAGTTAAGCTAATGGGTGGTGAGGATGCTTTTGTCGATAAACTGGATTCTTTGTTTACGGCAGAATCTCAATTGGAGGGTGAAATCGTTTCCGCTGATATTTCAGGACTTATCGGACAATATGCACACGGTAATGAGCCTAGTCACCATATTATACATATGTATAACTATGTGAACCGTCCATGGAAGACACAGGAGTTGGTAGATAGTGTATTCCATAGCCAATATGCCAATTCAATCGACGGCTTATCGGGGAATGAAGATTGCGGGCAAATGTCTGCATGGTATATTCTGAATTCAATGGGATTTTATCAAGTATGTCCGGGCAAACCCATTTATTCCATTGGCCGTCCGTTATTTGACAAAGCAAGCATCAACTTGCCTGATGGAAAGCAATTTACCATCATAACAAAGAATAACTCAAGAACAAATAAATATATCGCTTCCGTAACCTTGAACGGACAGCCATTAAATACACCATTCTTCACACACGACGATATTATCACCGGAGGAATAATGGAGATTACAATGACAGACAAACAAACTCAATGGGGTGTTAAACAGTAAATCCGACAATATGAGAAAAATATTTTTGCTAACAGCTTTATTAAGTTCTACTCTTTTCATAAAAGCAGGAGACCTCACAGAATACGTAAACCCGCTTATGGGAACCCAATCGACCTATGAACTTTCAACAGGTAATACCTACCCTGCCATAGCCCGTCCGTGGGGCATGAACTTCTGGACACCGCAAACCGGAAAAATGGGTGACGGTTGGCAATACGTATATACTGCCAATAAGATTCGGGGATTCAAACAAACCCATCAGCCCAGCCCTTGGATAAACGATTACGGACAGTTTTCCATCATGCCGGTTGTAGGAAAGCCTGAATTCGACGAAGACAAACGTGCCAGCTGGTTCTCTCATAAAGGAGAAATAGCCAAACCTTATTATTATAAGGTATATTTGGCCGAACACGATGTAGTAACGGAAATGACACCGACAGAACGGGCTGTAATGTTCCGCTTTACTTTCCCCGAAAACGATCATTCATACATCGTTGTTGATGCTTTCGATCAGGGTTCTTATATAAAGATAATTCCGGAGGAAAACAGGATTATCGGATATACGACCAGAAATAGCGGTGGAGTGCCGGAAAACTTCAAGAACTATTTTGTAATAGAATTCGATAAACCATTTACCTACCGTGCAACTGTTATCGATACGAACTTAAAAGAAAATGTAAACGAACAAAAGGCAAATCATACGGGTGCAATCATTGGTTTCAGCACCCGTAAAGGTGAAACGGTTCATGCGCGAATAGCTTCATCTTTCATTAGTCCGGAGCAAGCAGTCATCAACTTGAAAGAGTTAAATAACGATAGTTTTGAGACACTGACTGCGAAAGGTAAAGATGCATGGGAAAATGTATTAGGACGCATAGAAGTAGAAGGAGGCACACTTGACCAGTACCGTACATTCTACTCGTGTTTATATCGTTCGCTTTTATTTCCACGTAAATTCTATGAGTTGGATGCCAACGGCAATGCAATTCATTACAGCCCTTACAACGGGCAGGTATTACCGGGATATATGTATACAGATACCGGATTTTGGGATACATTCCGTTGTCTTTTCCCTCTACTAAACCTGATGTATCCTTCTGCAAATAAAGAAATTCAAGAAGGATTGATTAATACCTACAAAGAGAGTGGCTTTTTCCCGGAATGGGCCAGCCCCGGACATAGAGGTTGCATGATCGGTAACAATTCGGCTTCCGTATTGGTAGATGCTTATATGAAAGGAATCAAAGTAAAAGACCTGGAGACATTATACAAAGGATTGATTCACGGAACAGAAAGTGTTCATCCCGAAGTTTCTTCTACCGGACGTCTCGGATATGAATACTACAACAACTTGGGGTATGTTCCTTATGATGTGAAAATTAACGAGAATGCCGCCCGTACATTAGAATACGCTTATGACGATTGGTGTATCTATCAACTGGCAAAAGCGTTGAACCGTCCGGAAAAAGAGATAAAGCTATTTGCCAAACGTGCAATGAATTATAAGAATGTATTCGATAAAGAAACACTGTTAATGCGCGGAAAGAATGAGAACGGAACCTTCATGTCTCCATTTCCCCCATTAAAATGGGGTGATGCATTCACCGAAGGAAACAGTTGGCATTATTCCTGGTCTGTGTTCCATGATCCACAAGGATTAATCGACTTGATGGGAGGAAAGGAAATGTTTATTACTATGCTCGATTCCGTCTTTTCTGTTCCACCTGTTTTCGACGACAGTTATTATGGTCAGGTTATCCATGAGATTCGGGAAATGACCGTTATGAATATGGGAAATTATGCACACGGAAATCAGCCGATCCAACACATGATTTACCTTTATAACTATGCAGGAGAACCATGGAAAGCACAATATTGGCTACGACAAGTAATGAACCGTATGTACACTCCTGCCCCTGACGGCTACTGCGGAGATGAAGACAACGGACAAACATCTGCTTGGTATGTATTCACGGCATTAGGTTTTTATCCTGTTTGTCCGGGTTCCAACGAATATGTGCTGGGAGCACCTCTGTTCAAGAAAGCCACGCTTCATTTGGAAAATGAAAAGGATTTGATTATCAATGCTCCCGACAACAATAATGAGAACATTTATATTCAATCCATGAGTATAGACGGAAAAAATTACACTAAGAACTACCTGAAACATTCAGATATAATTAATGGTGGAGTTATCGACTACAAGATGAACAACCAACCGAATAAGAGCAGAGGAATTACGGACGAAGATTTTCCATATTCATTCTCTAAAGAAAAAAGATAAAGTAATCCTTTCTACTACCATATAATCGATTGAATCGTTTTATCAGGGGAAGCCTTTCGTTTGACCTAGGCTAAACGACAGGCTTCCCTTGCTTAAACGACAGGTTTCCCAAGGTCAAACGATTCAATCGACCATACCATTAAATCCAACCATCCCATCAACTCAAACGAAGAGTTATTTTAAATAAAAATAAGTTTTTTGAAAAAAATCGCCAAAACAAGTAAGTGATTTTAAAAGCACACTTGTTTTATTAACATAAAGAGATTGACGAAAAAGTTTACATAACTTATTCCTTGATTTTAAAGTTAACAATTAATTAATGCTAATCTATGAAAAGTAATCATTTACTGCGAAAGCCGAAACTACTACGTGCTTCATTGATTCTTTTATTTATGGCAGCCCCTATTCAATGGGCAGCTGCACAGTTCACCCTGTCAACTTCACAAACCACATTGGGACAAGTGATAAAAACAGTACAGAAGCAGTCCAAGTATCAATTCTTTTATGATGATCAGCTATCCGGCACACCGATAGCTTCCGTCAACGTAAAAGATGCCACTTTGGAAGAGTTACTGAACGCCGCTTTAAAAGGTAAAAATGTAACTTATAAGATTGAAGATAACGTAGTTTATCTATCCAAAGGTAACAACGGAGCACAAGCCGTTAAACAAGACCCGGTAGAACGCAACATTTCAGGTACCGTAGTCGATACGAACGGCGAACCACTCATCGGTGTCAATGTATCCGTAAAAGGTACGACAACCGGAACAATCACTGACTTCGACGGCAATTATACGTTAAAGGTAACAGAAGCAAATCCTGTAATCGTATATTCTTATATAGGTTACAAGTCACAAAACCTGGCATTAGGAGACAAAAATGTTTTGAATGTCACGTTGTCTGAGGATACACAAATCATTGACGAAGTTGTTGTAACAGCATTAGGTATCAAGCGTGAAAAGAAAATGCTGGGATACGCCGTTCAGGAATTAAAATCCGACCAGTTAAACAAGACCGGTGATCCTTCCGTAACCAGTGCACTACAAGGAAAAGTGGCAGGCTTGCAAATGAATACGGCAGGAACAGGTTTAGGCGGTTCTACGAAAATAACGATTCGCGGTAACTCTTCTTTGGCAGATAACAACCAACCGCTTTGGATTGTAGACGGCGTCCCATTCAGTGATAATAATAACTCAGACGCTTCATACTACGGAGGTGTAGACCGTGGAGGTAGTGCAATGGATATAAATCCGGAAGATATTGAATCTATTTCCGTACTGAAAGGACCGAATGCCGCAGCTCTTTACGGTTCACGTGCCGGTAACGGAGTAATCTTGGTAACGACCAAAAAGGGTTCAAAGAAAGATGGCTTCGGAGTTAGATATAGCGGAAACTTTACTTGGAGTCAAGTAGCCGAGACTTTGGACAAACAAGACCGTTACGGTCAAGGAACAGACGGAGAATACGATAAATCTGCCGGCGGCAGCTGGGGTGGAGTTCTTGACGGACACATGGTTACTGCATGGAACGGACAACAACTACCTTACTCCAACTATGGAAACAAATTGGAAGATTATTTTAACACGGGATTTGCACACAATCACAATGTATCTGTAAGTAACGTAACAGATAAATCACACTTCAGAGCATCTTTCGGAAGTTCCAATAACAAAGGAGTATTCCCGAATGAAAAACTGAATAAGATCAACATTGACTTGAATGCCGGAATGGAGATGAACAAATATTTATCCATGGATGGAAAGATATCTCTATCGCGCACGAAAGCAGAAGACCGTCCTTATTTCGGTGTTTATGGAGCAATTTCACAGTTAATGGGTATTCCAAATAACGTTCGACTGGATGATTTGAAACAATATTCAAACGACAATTCCGTACATGTAAACTGGACAGGCCCTAACGCCAGTGTCCGTAATCCTTATTATGTACTCAACCAACGCCACAATTCCGATGAACGCTGGAGGGCATTCGGATACTATGGTGCAAAGATTAATTTCACAGACTGGTTACATTTAAGTGCTAAATACGCATTCGATTACTATCGTACCCGCATTCAAGATACAAATGCAGGAGATGGTTTTGAGGTTAGTGCCCCACGATATATCCTGGACGATGAGATGAACGTTCCGAAGAAAACTTCTTTGAATCAAATGCAGAGGTAATCCTAATGGGTGACAAGCAATTGACCGATAATTTCCGTTTAGGATTCACAGTTGGCGGTAACTGCATGTACCAGAAGTTTGAAAGCCTGGATGCAGGTGTAAGAAATATGCTTGATAAAAACGTTTGGATATTTAATGCAGCAAATATGCTGAACACAGCAGGAGAAACCGGTCGTGAGCGTTCTACTAACTCTGTATTCGGTTCTTTACAATTATCGTGGAAAGAATATCTGGCATTGGATTTAACCGCACGCAATGACTGGTCTTCTACCCTTCCGGCAGATAACCGTTCATTCTTCTATCCTTCAGCAAACTTAAGTTTTGTTATTTCCGATTTTGTACGTTCATTAGACAAATCACTGCCTTCTTGGCTGACCTTTGCAAAGCTACGTCTATCCGCAGCACAAGTCGGTAAAGATACGGACCCATATCAATTATACAATTCTTACGATCTAAAATTCGAAAAGGGTGAGTTGATTGTTAATAAACAAAACGTGAAGATGAACGACCGATTAAAACCTGAAATTTCCACATCATATGAAGGTGGTTTGGATATGAAGTTCCTCAATAACCGTTTAGGATTCGATTTTACCTATTATTACAGCCGCACGAAAAACCAGATAATGAAAGTCCCGGCTCCGGCTCCTTGGAGTGGAGGAAAATGGGTCAATGCAGGTTTAATTACCAATAGTGGTTTTGAATTCATGCTGTACTCTACACCGGTACAAACTAAAGATTTCACTTTTGACTTGAATATAAACTTGGCAAAGAACGTTTCTAAAGTGAAAGAATTGGCAGAAGGCGTAGATCATATCTATTTTAATGGTGACAGCAATTTCCCTGTTAAGGTAGGTGCACGCCCCGGACATAAGTTGGGAGAGATATATGCTACAAAACTCTATCAATATGATAATAATGGAAATAGAATTATTGAAGAGAAAACAGGTCTGCCCAAACAAATAGAAGACGAGAAAGTCAGATTAGAAAAACCAATCGGTAATATCCAGCCTAAGCTATTAATGTCCGTAGCCCCTTCCTTTACTTATAAAGGATTTAGTCTTTCGGCATTATTTGATATGAAGTTCGGCGGACAAATATTCTCCATGTCGGAAATGAGTGCAGCTAAAAACGGTTTGGCGAAAACGACTATGAATCGTGGCGAGAACGACGGTTACATGATGACAATACCGGGTGTATACAGCGATGGTCAAGTCAATACGACAAAGGTAAAAGCGCAAGAATATTACGCAAGCACTATTGCCGAAGATTATATCTATGACGCTTCATTCATCAAATTAAAAGAACTCGCTTTCGGATATTCATTCCCCAAATCAATATTAAAGAAAACTCCGTTGACTTCATTAAACGTATCATTTGTAGCTCGTAACATTGCCTATTTATTAAAGCATACTCCGGGAACAAGCCCTGAGGGTGGTTACGACACAACCATGTTTTCTCAAGCTATTGACTTCATGGCAATACCTTATACCCGAACATTCGGTTTCTCTGTTAACTTAGGATTTTAATTTACTAAAAGAAGAAATATATGAAAGCTAAAAAATATAATCGATTTAAATTATTTGCACTATGCAGTCTGTTAGGATTTGCATCATGTAATGATTTTGACGAAATGAACATTGACCCTTATGCCCCAATCTATGATATATCTGTAATAGGCGGTACGGCAGAAGGCATAGATATAGACTATACCCTCTCGGATGCTGCAATGGAAAGTATTCGGGCCATGGAAAGTGCAATCGGCTCTGTTTTTGGGAACTTCGTTTATGAAGGTGCTTACAATGACTACCAAATCACGACAAACTTGACACATGATATTTATAGTGCCTATTTTGCCAATAATGTAGCAGGCTTCCAGCAGAACTCCCCTACTTACTCATACAATGACGGGTGGTCGGCAAGTCGTTGGCGTCATTTCTATGATGACCGTACAATAGGTGAATACAGCCAGTTACTCAAAACATTCTATTTCTGTGATAAAGAATATTATCACAATGCATTCTATATCACCCGTATATACTATGCATTCCTAATATCCATGCAAACAGATACTTATGGAGATATACCATTAGAATATTACGTAAAAGGCATGGTACCTCCATCTGAAAAGGTTAATTACATGCCACAGGAAAAAGTATACGAAACAATCTTTGCATTACTTGACCAGGCTATCGACCAATTAGGGAAAACTCCGACAGGAAAGCAATATAATTTAGGAGATTACGACAAATGTTATGGTGGGGACGTAAACCAATGGTTACGTTTTGCGAATACACTGCGCTTGCGTCTTGCTCTTCGTATTTCAAACATAAATCCGAGCTATGCAGAACAGCAGGGAGTTGCCGCCCTGACACATCCGGCCGGATTACTAAAGGACGATGCCGATAACATGAAATTAACTCCAAAATATTCTTATAACGACGGCAATGAAAACATTTATACCTTATTATATGAATGGAGTGCCAATGTGTTAATGTCCCAAGATATGGAAATGGCTTACAAGAACCAATCTACAATTCTTGATCCACGATGTGAAATACTTTGGTGGCGTCCTACTTCTTTAGATGACTTAAATGCAAAAGACGGTCCTAAAGAATCTGATAAAGATTTTAAAGGAATGCCTATCGGAGAGCTACCAAAAGGAAAGACTTCTGCGGAAACATATTCTCCAAGCAGAGTACTCCTTACCCAAGATCAACATATTCTTGATCCATTACATTGGTGGTGCAAAGCTCGTGAAATCGTATGGTTAGGTTACGCTGAAAGTCGTTTCTTATTAGCCGAAGCTGCATTACGTGGTTGGCAAGGTATCGGTAAATCCGCCAAAGATTATTATTTAGATGGTATTCGCGCTTCTATGGAGTACTATCAAATTAACCAAACTAAAGGTCAGGCAGCAATCAATGATTATATCGACGGATTAAAGTTCATCAACGTATTCGACAATGGTTCTAAAGAAGAACAGCTAGAACAGATTATCACACAAAAATGGATTGCTGTATTCCCTAACGGTAATGAAGGATGGGCAGAGTTCCGCCGTACAGATTATCCTGCGTTAGCCAATATCTTGCAAAACACATCATCGGATGTTCCACAAGGAAAATTCATCAAACGGGTACGTTATCCCGATAACGAAAGTTCTAATCCAAACAAACCTTCCGCACTTCAAGGAGATCGCGTTTGGTGGGACGTTGCCGATACAAACAATGACAATGGTGCAAGAGTAACCCCCAACAACTTCCGTAATTGATTAATAGTTAAATGAATGTAGAAATGTCCGGACTTTAGTTCCGGACATTCTATACTACACAAACAAAATTATTTACCTAATCTATGAGAACTAATTTATATATCCTTTTGGCATGCATAAGCATATTGCTAGGCAGTTGCGCAAATGAAAGAAATATAAACTTACGTTGGGCTACTTTTAATATACGCTATGACAATCCGCAAGATAGTCTTAACAGTTGGCAATACCGTAAAGATAATGTTTGTCAATTCATTTGCAACCACAACATTGACATTATCGGTATGCAAGAAGTCCTCTATAATCAATTCAACGATCTAAAATCCTGCTTAACAGAATATTCAGCTATCGGTGTTGGCAGAGATGACGGCAAAACGGCAGGAGAATATGCTCCGCTATTCTATCGCCATGATAAATTTGAAGTACTCGACAGCAATACATTCTGGTTGTCCGAACAGCCGGATAGCATAGGCTCGACAGGTTGGGACGCCGCTTGTATAAGGATTGCGACTTGGGCAAAGTTCAAAGATAAAACCACAGGAAAAGTTTTCATGGCAGTAAACACTCACTTCGATCACATAGGTACAGAAGCACGCAAAAACAGCGCATTACTCATTATTCGCAAGATAAAAGAAATTGCAGGTGATCAACCCGCTATCCTAACCGGTGATTTTAATGTTTCCGACAAATGGGAAGCATACGAAACTATTACTACAAATACATTCGTGATGAAAGATGCCCACAAGATTGCAGACAAAGGAGAAGGCGTCGATTATACATTCCATGATTTCGGACGCATACCGATAGAAGAACGTGAGAAAATCGACTTTATATTCGTCACACCTCAAATCAGGGTTCTTGATTCTGAAATTCCTGTAGAAGGTAATGATTCTATCGGTTTCTTATCAGACCACAATCCACAAATCATCTCTTTGCAGTTTTAACTTTATACAACCACCATGAACAGATATATCGGCATTGTCTCATTACTTCTCATTTTACTTTGCGGCTGCTCTCATCATCCACAAACAGAAATAAGCTCTCCTGACGGAACTATCAAGATCTATTTCTGTCTAAACGACAGTAACCGGATGGCTTACCGGATAAGTATAAATGACAGTTCTTTCATTGCTCCGTCCCAACTCGGTTTTGAGGCTAATAATGGAATAAATCTATATAAAGACTTCCAAATAACAGGAACGGATTTTAGTACAAAAGATGAAGTTTGGACTCAACCATGGGGAGAAAACAAATCTATCCGTAATCATTATAATGAAGTGGCTATCCATTTGAAAGATAGTAAAGCAACCCGTTTAACCATACGTTTCAGAGCATTTGATGACGGCATAGGTTTCCGCTATGAATATCAAGTACCAAACATCGATTCGTTATTCATAATTAATGAACTTACTGAATTCAACATCGCAAATAATGGAGTATCATGGTCTATTCCTGCTAATTTTGAAACCTACGAACTGCTTTACCGCACCTTGCCTATCAATAAGGTAGAAACAGCCAATACCCCAATGACTTTCAAAACAGATAACGACATATATGCAAGTATTCATGAAGCAGCACTGACCGATTTTCCTGAAATGACCTTAAAACAAACAGAGGCATGTAATTTCAAATCGGAATTAGCGCCGTGGCCCGACGGAATAAAAGCACGTTTTGCCGGAGGTAATGTTACAACTCCTTGGCGTACGATACAGATTGCCAAAGAAGCAGTAGGCTTAATAAATTCCGGCCTTATTCTAAATTTAAACGAACCTTGTGCACTCGAAACGACTGATTGGATCAAACCCATGAAATATGTCGGAATCTGGTGGGGAATGCATTTGGGTGTGGAAACATGGACTATGGACGACCGCCATGGGGCAACAACAGAAAATGCCAAAAGATACATCGACTTCGCAGCTGCTAATAACATCGAAGCCGTCATGTTCGAAGGTTGGAATGAAGGTTGGGAAAGTTGGGGAGGTATGCAAACCTTTGATTATACCAAACCTTATGCTGATTTTGATATCGTGGAAGTAGCCCGTTATGCCAAGGAAAAAAACATTCAGATCATAGGGCATCATGAGACAGGTGGAAATATTCCTAACTATGAACGCCAATTGGATAAAGCATATAAATGGTATGCCGACCTAGGTATACACTCCGTAAAAACCGGATATGCAGGGGCTTATCCCGGAGGATATTGGCATCATAGCCAATACGGAGTACGGCACTATAGAAAAGTAGTAGAAACTGCCGCTAAATACCATACCACAATCGATGCCCATGAACCGATAAAAGATACCGGTATCCGCCGCACCTATCCCAACATGATGACACGTGAAGGAGCTAGAGGCATGGAATGGAATGGATGGAGCGAAGGCAATCCACCCGAACATCACGAGTTATTACCTTTTACCCGCTTACTTGCAGGTCCTATGGATTATACACCGGGAACATTTGATATCTTATATGAAAAGACACGTAACTCTCCCAAACGTAAAAAATGGAATGATCTAGACAAAGGGAATAGTCGCGTAAACACAACTTTAGCGAAACAAATAGCTAATTGGGTAATACTTTATTCGCCTTTGCAAATGGCATCCGATATGATCGAGAACTATGAGAATCATCCGGCTTTCCAGTTCTTTCGGGATTTTGATGCCGATTGTGACTGGTCTAGAGCATTGGCAGGAGAACCCGGAGAGTTTGTCGTTGTAGTACGTAAAGCTAAACAAAATTATTTTCTAGGTGCTTCCACCAACGAAGAAGCCCGTACGATAAACATCAAACTTGATTTCCTGGAAAAAGGAGAACTATATAAAGCCACCATCTATGCCGATGGAAAAGATGCAAATTGGGAAACCAATCCAACCGATTATCAGATTACAGAGCAAATAGTAACTGCCAATGAAAGTTTGAGTATTACAATGGCAACAGGTGGAGGACAAGCCATCTCATTCATGCCAGTCGATGAATAATATTTTTCTACTAATTTTCAGTTCGGAAGTTTCTTTATTCTAGCCGTCAAATACAAAAACGACGGCTGGATGAGGAAACAAACAAAGATTCATAAAGACCCAATAAAAGAGTCCTAAAATAATAATATAGTGAAAAACGACCCAAACAAACCAATCAAGCGAAACCCTATCTACTGGGTACCTACTGTCTATTTTGCGATGGGATTACCCTTTGTAGCTTTGTCCATGGTATCCGTACTGATGTTCTCCGATTTAGGAATATCCAATGCCCGGATAGCATTCTGGACTTCCCTTATTATGTTACCTTGGACATTAAAACCATTATGGAGCCCGTTCCTTGAAATGTTTAAAACAAAGAAACATTTTGTCGTCATCACGCAACTTGTAACCGGTATTTCATTTGCTTTAGTCGCTTTATCATTGCCTCTCCCCGACTTCTTCACCTATTCTATTGCTTTCATGGGAATAATCGCATTCAGCGGTGCAACACATGACATAGCCGGAGACGGAGTTTATTTAACGGAACTATCTTCTTCCGAACAAGCCAAATATATCGGCTGGCAAGGAGCATTCTACAACTTGGCGAAAATACTGACCAATGGAGCTTTGGTATATCTGGCAGGAGAACTTAAAAACTCCATCGGCGTAGTAGAGGCATGGATGTCTATCATGGGAATATGCTCTTTGATTATGGTATGCATCGGATTATACCATATTCGTATTCTCCCTTCCGGTGGTGCGGCAGCAGATAATGTCCGTACAACAAAAGATGCATTGCACATGCTTGGGGAAGTAATATGCACCTTCTTCCGGAAGAAGCATATTATATGGTATATCTGTTTCATCATCCTTTACCGCTTCGCGGAAGGCTACGCCATGAAAATAGTACCTCTGTTTTTAAAAGCACCGGTAACCGATGGAGGCTTGGGACTGGAAGTACAAGAAATCGGCTTAATATACGGCACATTCGGAGCGGGCGCCTTTATAGCAGGCTCTATTTTAGGAGGATATTATATCTCACACTTCGGACTAAAAAAAGTATTGTTTTCACTTTGCTGTGCATTCAATATACCATTTGTAGTCTATTTCTTACTGGCAATGTATCAACCTACGGAATTAAGTCTGATCGGCGCAGCCATTGTGCTTGAGTATTTTGGCTACGGATTCGGATTTGTCGGTCTGATGCTATTCATGATGCAACAGGTAGCTCCCGGCAAACATTCAATGGCACATTATGCATTTGCCACAGGAATTATGAATCTGGGGGTAATGATCCCGGGTATGATGAGCGGTTATCTGAGCGACTGGTTGGGCTATCATAATTTCTTTATTTGGGTATTGATAGCAACAATCCCTTCCTTCTTAGTTACCTATTTTGTTCCATTCACTTATCCGGATGCTAAAAATAAACAGTAATACAATATCAACATAAAAGAATAAATAATGAAAGATTTAAAAATTATAAGCGGAGCATTACCCGATATGCCTTGGGAAGACAGACCGGAAGGTTCTAAAGAAGTAGTATGGAGATATTCTGCCAATCCTATTATTCCCCGTGATTTATTACCGACATCAAACAGCATTTTCAATAGTGCCATAGTACCTTTCAAAGATGCCTATGCCGGGGTATTTCGTTGTGACGACACCAACCGGAGGATGCGTCTGCATGTAGGATTCAGCAAGGATGCCATTCATTGGGATATAGAGCCGGAACCTTTAAGTTTTGAGTGCGATGATAAAGAAATCGGGACTTGGGTTTACGGTTATGATCCAAGAGTCTGCTTTATTGATGACCGTTATTATATCACTTGGTGCAACGGTTATCACGGACCTACTATCGGTGTGGCATGGACAACGGATTTTAAGAATTTCCATCAACTGGAAAATGCTTTCATTCCATTCAATCGTAATGGCGTATTATTTCCTAAAAAGATTAACGGACATTTCGCAATGCTAAGTCGCCCCAGTGACAACGGGCACACTCCTTTCGGAGATATATTTTACAGTGAATCACCCGATATGGAATTCTGGGGACATCATCGTCATGTTATGAGTCCGGCTCCATTCGAGCAAAGTGCTTGGCAATGTACTAAGATCGGCGCCGGCCCCACTCCTATCGAAACATCAGAAGGCTGGTTACTGATTTATCATGGTGTGCTGGCTTCATGTAACGGCTTTGTATATAGTTTCGGAGCAGCATTGCTTGACTTGGATAAACCGTGGAAAGTAAAATTCCGTTCCGGACCTTACTTAATATCACCGCAAAAAAATTACGAATGTATGGGTGATGTTCCTAACGTTTGCTTCCCATGCGCAGCTTTGCACGACCCTGAAAGCGGACGAATCGCCATTTATTACGGATGTGCCGATACGGTTACAGGATTGGCTTTCGGATATATCCCTGAAATCATAGAATTTACAAAGCGTACATCCATTATATAATAGTGGAACGGCAGAGAAATTCGGAATAAGAAGTGGTGATTATAATGACTAAGGTACTGCTTTTATAAGAAGCATTAAAAATAGCGTGCAGAAATAATGGTTTAATAAAATAAATCATTTATTTTTGTACGTTAATTAAGCCGAAAGCCATGAAGATTTTATACCATATTTACCAGATTTGTATAGCTTTACCCATTCTATTGGTTCTGACTATACTGACAGCCGTAGTAACAATGATCGGAAGCCTGTTTAATGCACACTTCTGGGGTTATTATCCCGGTAAAATATGGTCTCAACTATTTTGCTATATCCTTTTAATCCCTGTCAAGGTAAAAGGACATAAAAATATCAGCAAAAAGACATCTTATGTATTTGTCGCTAACCATCAGGGTTCATTCGATATATTCCTCATATACGGTTTTCTAGGACGTAACTTTAAATGGATGATGAAGAAAAGCCTCCGCAAAATGCCATTTGTTGGAAAAGCCTGTGAGTCTGCAGGGCATATTTTTGTAGACCGATCCGGTCCGCGAAAAGTATTGGAAACCATACAACAGGCACGTGAGACGCTGACCGGAGGAACTTCATTGGTAGTATTTCCTGAAGGAGCACGTACTTTTACCGGACATATGGGCTATTTCAAAAAAGGAGCTTTTCAATTGGCAGATGAATTACAATTACCGGTTGTTCCCCTTACGATAGACGGTTCATTCGATGTTTGGCCACGTACAGGAGGATGGATTAAGTGCCACCGTATGACTTTGACAATCCATCAACCGATTCCACCTAAGGGACAAGGTGCCGAAAACATCAAAAAAATGATGGAAGAATCTTATGAAGTTATTCAAAGCGCACTACCGGAAAAATATAAAGGAATGATAAAGAACGAAGACCAAGACCGTTAAAGGTTTTGGTCTTTTTATTTAGTTATTGACTGCGGTAGTAGTACCATGTTCTTTCATCATGTGAAGATTCTTACGGGCAGTAGATATGTAATCTCTCACATAAGGATTATTACGAAAATCTGCCGGAACTTTAGAAAGAATGTCCTCAATCTGCGGAGTCATAACCGGATAAGACTGACATAGCAACAAAAACACTCCCGGTCCTAACACATTGTTATAATTCGCTGTGATAAAGTTCTCTATCAAAGAGCTCATTTCCACAGATATTTGCTTACTTTCCCGTTCCATTTCATGTTCAATCAAAAGAGGGTCTTCACCGTTTAATATCATTTTGGCTTCCTTTCGTTCCAACTCTCCGGCACGACGGTCTAATTCATTTTTCTTATCAAAAAAACCATAAAGCGCTTCATTGAGAGGAGTACCGTCTACTCGCAACTCCGTATTATCAATCTTTACATTGATTTGACCACGCTCAAGGACAAGAGGCATAATGATATTATCATCCATAAACAACATGACCATCTCTGTCGAATCAAGTTTCCCTTGCATTTTAAACAACCCGTGTATTACTTCAGCAGAGTCCACCTTTACCAATTCACTTCCTTTCAATGTTTTCAAGAACAACATTCTCCCATCTAAACTGGATATGGATGATTCGCCATTAATCTTGTACTTAGATGTGCAGGAGGTAAGAACTGCAAGCAATGAAAAAGCAAAGAATAATCTATTCATACTTAATATAATATCTGTTGATACCTGCAAAGGTACAATCAATAATCTAGCATCAGAAACATTTTATCATTAATTAAAAATTAGAAGTTGATATTAACCGAGCTGCCCAATACCAGCAGATGAGTCGGTTTAGAGATTTTATGTTTCTCTTTCGTCCCCGAAGTATATAAATCGAATGCAAGATGTGTAGGAATAAAATCATAATCAAAAAAGAACCTTACCGAGAAATTCCTTTTAAGAATATAAGTTGTAGAAATGCCTGTACCAACACTTATAGAGTGAAACTCCCCAAACTCCATTATATTCCGCTCCTCATTGATTCCTTCTTCATTTTTGTAAATAGCTGTAATTTTACTTCCTCTTGAATATTGCGTGCCAAGAAGCAATTTGCTACCTACTCTCCACCGATTGGAAAAAGGATAAGAAAAATAGGCTCCGGCGTCTAATGAAAGGACATCTGTAGAACCCGGGCTTATTTCTTCTGCCGCATGAGCATAATCTCCTGTAATGGAGGTCGGAACGTTAGAAATCCTTAAACGACCGCCGACACCGATATAGGGATTTGCAAACCAAGCTCCTTCGAAACCGGCACTGGCTCCCGTAGCCGTATAAAAATTTACACCATTAATGCAAGCATGCTTCCCTGAAATCATAGCTAACCCTAAATAATAACCTAAGAAAGAAGGAGGTGTATCTTTACTTACTTCTCCAAATTTCAACTGTTCTCGCAAGATTCCTTTATCTTTAAAAATAAGGTCGGCAAAGAAATATCCCAGTTCAGTGGATAATATGCCGATACCTGCTCCCACCATTACATCACTCAGCCAATGACGATTATTCAATTGACGCCCGATGGCGGTAGCCGTGGCAACTGAGTACCCGCCGATACTATACCAAGGACTGCGTGTCGTCCCATACTCTTTATGAAAGATAGTAGCCGACATGAAAGCTGTTGCAGAGTGTCCTGAAGGAAAAGAATTACGGGAAGAACCATCCGGACGCATCACTTCCGCCGTATTCTTAATAATGTTCACCGCACTCGCCATCAATATGGCAGAAAAAGCATCCGAAACCACCATTCTTCCCCAAGAATTACGGTTTTCCACTCCCGCCAGTTTCATCCCAAACGTGGCAGCCAAAGGAAGATATTGCAAGTAATCATCATAATGATGTTCAAAACGAGGAACATACCGGTTACGAAGTCCCCTGAAATTCTTATTTTCTTTTTGCAACACCAATCCGGCTGCAATAAGAGGAACGCCGATATAAGTCATCTGATAGGCACGGCTGGAAGTAGCTTTATCAATCCTTAATTTTGCTCTTTCCCATTTGGAAAGAGGATATAATGCTGTACTATCCGGTTGATAAGCGAATAGCAGATTAAAATGAAGCAAGAAAACAATAAGCCAAAGTGTTTTCATCAAAAAAGTTTTTTGTGTATTAATAATGTATCTGTCGTGTTTTGGCAACAAATATATTAAGAATATTATAACCGACTAAAAAAAGAGAGAAAAATCTTGTGGTAATTTACGCAACAGACAAACGGTCTTTATCGGAAAAGATAACAGATTACATTTCTGTGTGTATTTCAAACTTTTCTTCGCACTAACTTCACCCTTCACTATTGAGCGTAAGCATCTGTTACATAACCAATAAAAGTGAAGGCAATTAAATAAAGTCGAGAATTGAGAGTTAAAAGTTGAGAGTTCACTCTCGCTCTTTTAATAACTTTCAATTCTCAACTCTCAATTCTCGACTAAATGAACTGCACCCCAAAAGTTGGACAAAAAAGAGTCTTACACATGAAATTA
>ERZ791808.1051-NODE-1051-length-23396-cov-8.116148_pt1 | contig 23396 bp, 26 predicted proteins | sample MGYA00510305_ERZ791808 | MGnify/ENA primary metagenome ERZ791808 (study PRJEB30046, sample SAMN00792024) | human gut metagenome | study: EMG produced TPA metagenomics assembly of the A metagenome-wide association study of gut microbiota in type 2... | reverse complement strand
CGGCCAGCTGCAGGCGGCCCGTGACCCCTCAGAGCTGACGGCTCAGCTGGCCGAGAAGCGCCGAAAGCTGGAGAGCCTGCAATCCGAATACGAAGCGATCCAGCTGGCCATGGACGCCCTGTCCGCCGCCAACCAGACCCTGCAAAACCGTTTCTCCCCGGCGCTGGGCGCTCGCACGGCGGAAATTTTCTCCGCCCTGACGGGAGGGCGCTACGACAAGGTACTGCTGGACAGGACGCTGGCTCTCTCCGCCGAGCCCTCCGGTGACCCCACACCCCGCAGCATTCAGGTGCTGAGCCAAGGCGCTGCCGATCAGCTGTATCTGGCGGTGCGGCTGGCCATCTGTCAGCTGGTGCTGCCGCCGGAGAAGCATGTCCCTCTGATCCTGGATGACGTGTTCGCCTCCTTCGATGACCAGCGGCTGGCCGCTGCGCTGGAGTGGCTGCTCCAAGAGAGTCAGAATCGTCAAATTCTGCTGTTCACCTGCCATGACCGGGAGCGAACCTATCTGGCGGGCCGCTCCGGCGTCCACATTCTCACCCTGAACGGAGGTGCCGTATGTTCCCATTGAACACCTTTGAAAACCTCTGTGTATTTTTCCTGCTGCTGATGATTTACAGTGCCGCCGGTTGGGTGGGCGAAATGTTCTACTGCTCCGTGGGCAAGGGCCACATCTGCGAAAAACGTGGCTTTTTGAACGGTTTTATCTGCCCCATCTATGGACACGGCGCCCTTTTGGTGCTATATGTATTACACGGGGGCCTGAAAAATCCCCTGTTGACCTTTCTGGCGGGCATGGCGCTGACCTCTGCGCTGGAGTACTTCACCAGCTGGTTTATGGAGGCCGTCTTCCATATGCGCTGGTGGGATTACAGCCGCAAGAAGATCCAGCTCAACGGCCGCATCTGTCTGCAGAACAGCCTGCTGTTCGGTCTGGCCTGCGTGCTGCTGTGCCATGTGGTGAATCCGCCAGTGATGGCGTGGCTGTTCCACATCGGCTCCGCCTACACCATCCCTGTGGCCTCGTTCCTCTTCGGCCTGTATCTCATGGATAACGTCCTCTCCGTCCGCAGCGCCATCCAGCTGTCCCACCGTCTGGACGATCTGCAGAAGGTGCGGCAGGAGATCCGCTCCCATCTGGAGGAGAAGGCCGCCCAGCTGCAGCAGAAGTATGAAGGCCGTCTGGAGGAGGTCACCGACCGCTTCATGGCCGGCTTAGAGGATGCTAACGACGACTTCCTCAAGGAGAAGAAGCTGTATCTGGCCCAGCTCCGCAGCGGCGAGGACCTCTTCGAGCGCCGTCTGCTCCGTTCCCACCCCGATCTGCGTTCCAAGCGCCACAGCAGGAAGCTGCTGAACCTGCTGCGTGAAAAGCGCCCCGGCCAGAAGGACAAGAAGTAATTCCCATCAGCATCTCAGCACCTTTGAAGCTACTATTATAATAAAGGAGATATTCCCATGAGTGAATGTACCCACGATTGCAGCAGCTGCGGCGAGAGCTGCGCTGACCGTCAGGGCGGAAGCCCCTTCCAGATCAAGCCCCTTCATGAGGGCTGCCATGTCCGTAAGGTCTACGGCGTCGTCTCCGGCAAGGGCGGCGTCGGCAAATCCATGGTCACCAGCCAGTTGGCCGTCACCATGCAGCGCCGGGGCCACCGCACCGCCATTCTGGACGCTGACGTTACCGGCCCCTCCATCCCCAAGTGCTTCGGCATCCACGGCCGGGCCGTTGGCTCCGAGGATGCCATCCTCCCGGTGCAGACGGAGACCGGCATCCAGCTGATGAGCGTAAACCTGCTGTTGGAGCACGAGACTGACCCCGTCATCTGGCGTGGCCCCGTCATCGGCGGCGTGGTGCAGCAGTTTTGGGGCGACGTGCTGTGGCAGGACGTGGACTATATGTTCGTGGATATGCCCCCCGGAACCGGCGACGTGGCTCTGAACGTGTTCCAGACCCTGCCGGTGGACGGCGTCATCATCGTCACCAGCCCGCAGGATCTGGTGGGTATGGTGGTGGAAAAGGCCGTGAAGATGGCTCAGATGATGAACATCCCCATCGTCGGTCTGGTGGAGAATATGAGCTATCTGGCCTGTCCCGACTGCGGCAGGAAGATCTACCTCTTCGGTGAGGGCAAGACGCAGGAGGCCGCCGACCGCTATGGCCTGCCCCTGCTGGCTCAGATGCCCATCGACCCGGCGCTGGCGGCTCTGGTGGACGCCGGGCGCATCGAGGACTTCCAAGGCTCCTGGCTCTCCGTCGCTGCTGACCGGCTGGAGTGCTGACCCGCACCGCAAGCTTCCAAGAGTACCTGAAGCCGCAGAGCTTCAGGCGCTCCTTCCTCATCCCGCAAAAACCGGAGGCCCTCCTTACGGAAGGCCCCCGGTCATTCATTTTACGGCTTTTCCACGTTGATATATGTGGGGATATCGCTGATGCGCTGATAGGTGTAGGTGTCCGGCACGGAGAAGAAATGCACGCTGTCCTTCCCGTCGTAGGTCACATACGGAACCGTCAGTCCCTCCCCCTTCAGCACATAGACGCCGTTGGCGTCCTCGGCATACGTCCCGGCGGACAGCACGCCGGACTGCCGGTACAGGGTGTAGTCTCCCTTCTCGCCAAACACCAGATAGGTACCGGCTCCGGGGCTCAGCCCCTCGCAGAGGTAGGTGCCCGTCAGCGGCTGGCGCCGCAGGCTCATGCCCAGCATCACCAGCAGAGCCATGATCAGGCACAGAGAGGCTGCCAATGCAGCCCAAAGATACTTAGACTTTCTTTGCATAGGTGGTCACGCTCCTTTGTTCCCTTCGGTTTTCCGCCTTTAGAGCGGCCTACGCCCATAGAGTATCACACCTCCCTCCCTCTGTCAAGAAATTTTACCTGCTTTATAGCGAATTTCCATGGCAATAACTGTTTATTTTCATGATAATTATGTAATTTTCTATGCAAAATGTATACTTTTATGTTCTGGCCGCCAATCCGCTCCCCATGGGAACAACCCTCCTGCTTTTCTCCCGTTCCCGGCAATTTTTTTGGAAAAGAGTGTTGACAAACCCGCCTGCGCTTGCTATAATAAACAAGCTTGATTCCTACGAGCGAGATCAGGCCAAGTAGTTCAGTTGGTTAGAACGCCAGCCTGTCACGCTGGAGGTCGTGGGTTCGAGCCCCATCTTGGTCGCCATATGCTGCTGTAGCTCAGTCGGTAGAGCGCATCCTTGGTAAGGATGAGGTCGGCGGTTCGAATCCGCCCAGCAGCTCCAAAAAGCATCGAAAACTTCGGTTTTCGGTGCTTTTTTGTTGCAAAATACACTTTTAGGTGTGGGTCAAAATGCGGGTCAACCGCCTGACCCACACCGTGACCCACACGCGGAAATGCGCGGAAAGGGCAAAAGATGAGCGGACGGATATTCCGTCCGCTCATCTCTTTTAGATTGGCTCCATCACCTGCGTCATGAAGCTGCCCATGGTTTGGGCGGCTTCGTCCTGCTTCTGCCTTGTGGCGTGGGTGTAGGTGCGGAGAGTAAAACCCGCATCGTAGTGGCCCAGCATGCTGCTGACGGTTTTGACGTCCACGCCGTTTTGCAGGGCTAACGTGGCAAATGTGTGTCGGAGATCATGAAATCTGATGTGCGGCAGTCCTGCGTCTTTCAGAATTTTCTTATGCTGGTTCACAATGGAATCGGGATAGTACATCTCCCCTGTGACGGGCGACGGGAACATATACGGGTTGTCGGGATGCTTCTTGTGTTCGGCAACCAGCAGGTCAACAGCCTCCTGTGGAATACTGACCTTTCTGACCGATGTCTCCGTTTTGGGGCGCGAGAGTGTCAACTCCCCATTGGGGTTCTTGACGTACTGCTTGCTGACGGAGATGGTTTTGTTTTGGATGTCGAGGTCACTCCAGAGAAGCGCCGTGATCTCCCCCTTGCGTAGTCCGCTGACCAGTTCCAGATAGAACATGGGCAGCAGTCCCCTCTTATCCGCGGCGTCGAGATAGGTCTTGATATGCTCCGGTTGGAGGATCTGCATCTCGAATTTCTGCACCTTCGGCGCGATGCAGTCCTCGGTGGGGTTACGGAGGATCAAGCGTTCTTTTACGGCGCGGTTCAGGGCATTGTGGAGCATCAGGTGCAGGCTGCGGACGGTGGTGCTGCTGAGACCTGGGCTGCCGTGACCGCTCTTGCGGTTGGTACGGCCGCTCTCCATCAGCTCCTTGTAGAGCTTTTGCAGGTCGTGAGCGGTCAGCTTGGTGAGCTTGATGCTGCCGATACATGGAATGGTGTACTGCTCGATCATCAGGCGGTAGCGATCTGCCGTGGCGACACGGACATTTGGCTTGGCATAGATGTCGTACCAGCTCCGCAGCCACGTGGCCACGGTGTATTCGTCGGCGCGGCTGATGTCGACGCCCTTTGCGGCCTCCATAGCAGCGGCCAGCTTTGCCTTGCACTCCGCCTGCGTCTTGCCGAGAACGTTTTTGATGATACGCTTACCAGTCTCCGAGTTGTAGCCTGCGGTGTAGCGGCCCTCCCAGCGACCATCGCTGCGTTTGCGGATGTTACCTTCACCGTTGGCGCGTTTCTTGGCCATTGAATCAGCTCCTTTGCTTTTTATTAGCAAACATACATACCACACGGCAGTCTAAATAGCCACCGCCGAAATTAAGAGTTAAGGGAAAGTTATCAATTAGTTCTCGTGTTTCTCTTTGCTTACTGCGACGCAGGTTTTGCGTCGGTCAGTCTTCTTTGTAGAACAGCAGCACATCCTTGAAGGAGATCGTTCCATGGGTCGCCGACACCTCGCGGACGCTGCTGCCGCGCATCTTGCTGTACTCGTCGCGTGTCATATCCATGTCGCCGCCCAACAGATGGTTGGTCATGTTGTGCTCCACCGCCAGCTTGAGCAGCAGTCTGCCCAGCCGTTCACCGAACACACCCAGCGTACCCTCCAGCACCCCTTGCAGTGCACGAGGCAGATATGCGCCCGTCCTCTCGGCGTGCAATCGCCCGCAATACTGCCGCAAGGCCTTCTCCGCAAACTCGTTGCGGATGGGACAATTATCCAGCTTGTAGAACGCATCTACCTCCTGCCACACATCGTCTGACAGCCAAACGGAGTGCCTGCTTTTCCCGTTTTCATCTATCGAACTACACCTCCCTTCCGTGTGCCTGCGCCCGCCGAAAGCCTTGTAAACACGGAGCTGACGGGCTTTTTTACAAAGAATAGCGCCAAAGTACATTCGGGGCCCGATAATCAGCGTCAATCTCAAAACGCCGCAAACCCTCGTGACAGTCCGCACTGCGGGCTGCCGCGAACGGCGTTGGCGCAGAAAAGCGCCAATGCCTTTCTCCTGCCTCTGTTTTCGTCCTCCGCAGAGCCGGAGAAGCCCCCGAAAATCTGCCCAAAAACGGCCCGAAATCCTTCTCCGGGGCAGGGACGCCGCCCCGCCCCGAAGGAGGTCACACAGCGGCTCGCAGAGGCGAACATGGGGGTTCATTGGTCTGTGCTGCCAGCTGTCGCTGCACCCGCCGGCGTTCCGCTTCGGAAACCTGCCGTTGGTAGCGTTGCTCCATGACTTCATACATGGGAACTATGGTGTAGCGCAGGCTGCCGTTTTTCCTGATGCCGTTTCGCATCTGTATCTGCGTTCGCTCCGTAACAATGAGCCCGCGCTCCTCCAGCAGACGCACATACTTGGCCACGGTATTGCGGGCGAGATGCAAGCTTTTTGCCATGGTCACCTCGCTGGGATAGCATTGATTTGTCCTACGGTCGGCGTGCCGCAGCAGGTAGATGTACACCGCCACCGCACCGGCAGGCAGGTCGAAGCACAACAGTTCGTTTGGCACGGGAAAGCAATTCTTCGCCCGCTCCCAACCAACAGGCGGCTTTGCTTTTCTCACCGGTCATCGCCGCCCTTCGTGCCGCGCCTGACCCATTCGATGAATTTTCCCTTCGGTACGACAATGCGGCTGCCCACACGCAGCGCAAAGAAGCTCGCTTCGTGCATCAACTCGTAGGCGCTGGACGGTGCGATGCCCAGCGTCTTTGCCACCAATTCCGCGTTGAGGAACAGCGGCAATTCATCGTAGCTGTGATATGTTGATATTTTCAAAATCGTTACCTCCAATAGAATTCAGAGAAAAATTACTTGCGTTTCGGAGATCCCTCTGTTAGACTGTTTGCAGATGGAGTCTGCGTTTTCCGAAACGCGGCGCGCCGCTGGACTGCTGCAACAGTTCAGCGGTTTTCCTTTTTGTAGGAACGATGTATGTTTCTTCCCCCTTTCTTTGTTCTCTGCCACACACCGTACCCGTTCCTGCCCTGCGGCCTTGTTTGACCTGCACGGCGTTTTCGCTGCCTTAGTACGCTCGACCGCTTTGCCGCGGCGTCCTAGCGTTACTTCTCCGGTGTGTATCATCTCCGGTGATGGGTATTCAGTTGTCGAGGTGCTTTTTCGGATTTGTGACCGTCTTTTTCATTGACAATCCGCAGTCTCCGTGTTAGACTAACTGTAAATTACTTTTGACAGTCTTTCCGTGATCGTATGGTAACACACTTTTCATCCCTTGTCAAGACCGCTCGTATGTCTATATTATAATTGTCTATTTTGTGAGGTATACTGCCATGTGGTACGCCAAAATGTATTTCTCCGAGAACCGGGAGATCTTCCAGTATGATTCCCTTGGTATGCAGGGCGTTCCGGATGTCCAGAGGGAGCTTCCCTTTCTGGAGAGCCTTCTCTCCTTTCAGGAATTGGACTGCGCGGAGGTGACACCGCTACTTCAATGCATTGCGGAGGATTGGAGCCAATTTATCGCAGAGGATGACCGGGGCGCGCTGGAGAGTGCCATGAAAAAGCTGGGCGAATTAGCCTCCGTACACATTTATTTTCAGCTTCTCTATGTCCACTGTTACTACCGCCAGACAGCGATGTACATTCAAAATGACCGAGGCAGTGCGGAGGATGCGCAGATACTGGATGAGCTGCACCAGCTCCCTGAACAGCTTCCGCTGTACCAGCAGCAGGTGCAACGCTTTTTCGATTTGGTACTGGATGTGGACAGCGCGGGACGGGAGCCGCAGGCACAGGCGGCAAAAAATTACTTTCACGACTCTCCGAAAGATCCCGGCCTGTTTTCGTTCCGCCCCATCCCGCTCAGCTTTGAGCCGGTGGAGCCGGGGCGGTGTTCGCCGGTGCTGTATTCCTCCGGCATTCGGGATATGATCGACTACTCTCTGCGGAGCTGCGTGGAGCGGAACATCACCGTGCGGCGCTGCAAGAACTGCGGACGATGGTTTCCGCAGACCGGGCGGGCCAGCGCGGAGTATTGCGAGCGGCCTGTTCCAAGAGGAGAGCAGGTCTGTCGGGAGATCGGGGCTTTCAAACAGTGGACGAAGAAGCGGTCGGATGACCCGATCTTCAAGGCTTACCGCAAGGAATACAAGCGGCGCTTTGCGTGGATCAAGGCCGGGCGCATATCCGATGAGGATTTCTACGCTTGGAGCGAACAAGCCAGAGCGCAGAAAAAGGAATGCGACGAGGGGACCATCGCCTTGGAGGACTTCCAGCGGTGGCTGAAGGAGTCATAAAGCGTAGGGAGCTGGTCAAATGCCACAGCCCACTAAGGCGATAATTTCAAACGAACAGAAAAGTGGCATTCGCAAAGGCAGCAACAGGGCTTCAACCGGCAAGGTTGGAGCCTTGTTGCTATCAGTATATATATAGTATAATCGCATCTTTGCGTTTTTTGCAACTGCCGGAGTATAATGGAAGCGTCAGGAGGTGCCGGACAATGAAAGAACAGAAGTATCATATCTATCTGACCGAGCAGGAACGGTCGGAGGTTATCAAATCCCTCATAGACCTGAAAAACACGCTTATCCGGCAGGGCAAATACACGGACGCCGTTGACGATGTGCTGGTGAAGCTGACCGGCGCAAAGCGAAAAAAGCTGAAGGTCGTATACATCTGAATAGAGTTCGAGCCGCTTATTCCCAATCGGAGTAAGCGGCTCTTTTCATTTCAGGTATAGCTTTCCGCCAAAGAGTTTTCCTTGAAATGGCGGTTGTTTTCCAGCAGCTCATCAAAAGTTACAGGCTTAAAGCTGTTTATATCCACACCGGCATTCAAAACATTCTCCCGTGCGGCAATCAGCGGCCAGAAGTCTGCCCTCGTATCATTATGAATATGCCCGTGGATCATATATGACCGCTTCGCGTGCTTCCACGAAAGCATCGGGTAATGGCATAGCGTTAAAGAGCGCTTTCCGTCCGAGGTTTCCAAAAACTTGTCCACGCTGAAAAAATACCTTACGTAGTCAAACTTCGTCATCCACGAGCCGTCGTGGTTGCCGACGATCAGCCGCTTCTTGCCCTTCAACCGCTTCAGGATTCCCTCCGCATTGGTGCTGCGGAAAAACATATCCCCAAGAATATATACCGTATCGTTTCCGGTCACTCTATCGTTCCAGTTTTGAATCATCGCCTCGTCCATTTCCTCGGCGGAGGCAAAGGGACGGTCGCAGAACCGGATGACATTGTAGTGACCGAAATGCGTGTCTGCCGTAAAATAAATCATCGTGTATCATCTCCCATATATAAAGTAAAAGCAGAACTGCTCACCGAACAGCCCTGCGCGAAATCAGGATAGTCCTGTACTATCCCCGTTTTCGTCTGAACTGACCGTAATTCGTTATGAAGCAAAAAGTCCGGGAGGACAAACCGAGCCTGCTTATTATCTCTTTGCTTCTGTTGCTGCCGTTCGTCATAGCTCTTGCCCTCCTTCCATAAGCCTGACCACAGTATACTATATAAATATGAACAAGTAAATCATTCAAACGCAAAGCCGCTTTTCCGTTCTCGGAAGGGCGGCTTTTTTGCTTTCCAAGGGGCACGAAAAATTTTTTCAACTTTTTTTGAAAAACACCCTCAAAAATCGCTTCCTTATTCAGAGTAAGTGAAGGGGTTCTTTCCCAACCACAATCGGGAGCCGCTTCGTGAACCTTGAAAATTGAATATACAGGCACTTGGGACATTACTTCTGATGATTAGCCCGAAGATGGGTACGCCGTGACTTCTCCTAACCGGAGGACGAGCGAGAACCCCCGATCTGAAACCCGGATTGCCACCGGGACGGCGATGACAGTCAGAAGGATTATGATACTTCTCTACGGAGCTGGCGGAGAACCCGGCAGAGGTGAAAGCCCTATGACACGGTGCAGCACACCGTGACCCAAGTGTTTCCCGGAAGGCGAAAGCCGCCGCAGGGGGCGTTGAGGACAAATACTGCGGACATATACATAGCCGTTCATTACAGGCGGCTATGAAATCTACAAAGAAGGAGGAAAACGAAAGATGCCAAACTGTAAAACCATAGCGATATGCAACCAAAAGGGCGGCGTCGGGAAAACCACCACGGCGGTCAACCTCGGAATCGGGCTTGCCATGCAGGGCAAAAAGGTACTCCTCATAGACGCAGACCCGCAGAGCGACCTTACGGCCTGCCTCGGCTGGCGGGATTCAGACAGTCTGCCGCAGACGCTGACCAACAAGCTGGCGGCGGTAATGCGCGAGGAAAGCCAAGACCCATTTGCCGGGATTCTCAGCCACGAGGAAAAGGTTGACCTTGTGCCGTCGAATCTTGAGCTGTCGGCGCTGGAGATGAGCCTTGTGACCGCAATGAGCCGGGAAAGCGTGATGAAGAACTATCTCAGCCAAGTAAAGAACAACTACGATTATGTCCTCATAGATTGTATGCCGTCCCTCGGTATGATTACCCTTAACGCACTGACGGCTGCGGACAGCGTTATCATTCCCGTGCAGGCGCAATATCTGCCGGCAAAGGGAATGACGCAGCTCCTGTCCACGATTGCCAAGGTAAAAAAGCACACCAACCCGAACCTTGCCATCGATGGAATCCTGCTGACCCTTGTGGACGGCAGAACGAATCTCGCCAAAAGCACCGTGGAGGCGCTGCGGGAGAACTTCGGCTGCCGGATCAGGATTTACCGGACGACCATTCCCGTTGCCGTGAAAGCCGCAGAGGTTTCGTCCAAGGGAAAAAGCATATACGCCTATGAGCCGAACAGCACCGTGTCCAAGGCCTACGCAGATTTCACGAAGGAGGTGTTAGCCGATGGCAGGCAGAAAGAGCGACTTCACGCTTCCCACGAACACGCTCGATGACCTGTTCTCCACGCAGGAGGAACGGGACGACGCAAAGCTGGCAAAAATCCGGGACATTCCCCTGACGGAGATCGACAATTTCCCCGACCATCCCTTTAAGGTGCGGGACGATGAGGATATGTTACAGCTTGTGGAGAGCGTCAAGGAGCGCGGAGTCATCACCCCGGCGACCGTCCGGCAGAAGGAGGACGGCAGATACGAGCTTGTTTCGGGACACCGCAGAAAACGAGCCTGTGAGCTTGCCGGATTTGAAACGCTCCGCTGCGAGGTGGTAGACCTTGACCGTGACGCCGCCACCATTTTGATGGTGGAGAGCAACTACCAGCGGTCGCAGATACTTCCCTCGGAAAAGGCATTTGCCTACAAGATGCGCTTGGAAGCGATGAAGCGTCAGGCAGGCAGACCGAGCAAAGAAAATGGTGTCCCACTGGGACACGATAATCTTTTCGGGAAGTCAAGAGAGCTTTTAGCTGCCGAAGGCACAGATAGCAACACACAAATTCAGCGATATGTCCGCCTTACCAATCTTGTCCCCGAACTGCTTGACCTTGTGGACGATGGCAGAATCAAGATGCGCCCTGCGGTGGAGCTGTCCTATCTGGACGAGGGCTGCCAGCGGGATGTGGTAGAGGAAATCGACCTGAACCAGTGTACGCCCTCCCATGACCAGACCATCCGTATGCGGAAGTTCTTTTCGGAGGGCAAGCTCACGCCAGAGGTGGTGTCCGCCATTATGTGTGAAGAAAAGCCCAACCAGCGGGAAAAGATCATCCTGCGAGGGGACAAGGTGCGAAGCCTGATCCCCAAGAATATTCCCATCAGCCAAACGGAGGACTATGTGCTGAAGGCCTTGGAGCATTACAGCCGCTTTCTCCGTCAGCGGGCGGATCGTGACAGCCGGTAACGGCAGGCGGAGTACGTTTTTCCGCTTCCCCTTCCTCACACTCCAACCCCTTGAATACTAACAGACTAACCGAAAAGAGAATATCTATCTCTCTTAAATAAACTCTATCTCCCTTGAGTATAGCTATCTAAGAGAGCCGAGGGAAACAGCGCAAAGTTCCCGAAAAAGCCGGTTTGCGGTATCATTAAAGGTCCTGCCGTCATCGCAGACTTGATTTCCCCCTCTTTTTTCGGCTAAAATGAGTGCGAAAAGGAGGTCGCACGATGAAAACGAGGGTTTTGAGCATATTCCTTATTCTGCTTTTGTGCCTGACTGCCGGGTGCGGCAAGGCTTCACAGAACACCGAAAAGCCCGACGGGTTTTCTTTTTCGGAGAGCCAGACAGAAGAAGCTGCCGGAAAAGATACCTCTCAGGCAGAACAGACAGCCCCGGCTCAGCCACCCGAAGCACAAAGCGCACAGACAGCAGATGAGGAAACGGAAGGAAGCACGGAAAGCGAACGCCGACCGGTTCCCGAACATCCAGTAAGCGGCACAACGCCGCCGCAGACAAGCGATCCGCAGCAAAAGAAGGACGAGTCCGAGCGTCGGTCGGAAACCACAGCTTCACCGGCTCCATCCGAAACAGAACAGCCCATCCCTCCGGCAACCGAGGAACCGAAGCCGTCAGAACCTCCCCAGCCGACACAACCATCCATGGAGCCGCCCACCGAGCCGTCCTTTGACATCGGCTACTGGGTCAACTTTGCCAAGAGCTATGCCGAAAGCGTGGGGCTGACGCTGGACAGCGGAGCCGCCTACTGCTGGGACAACCCCATTGCCGCAGGCTCCAAGTGCAGGTACACCGAACGGGATATTCGTGGCTATCTCGACCGCTATGCTAAGGACAGCGACATCACCGAGGTCTGGGTTTGGTATGAGCAGACAAGCGGCAATTCCTACGAGGTGTATATCGGCTACGCATAAAAACAAAACCAAACATCACTCTGAAACGCATCGTGAAAACGGTGCGTTTACTTTTTACAAGGAGGAAAAACACCAATGAAACGAAACCTTTTCAAGCGAGGGATGGCAGGACTGCTTTCCCTCGTGATGTGCCTGACCGCCCTTGTGGGGCTTGGCACGACCACCGCCTTTGCCGCAGGAGAGCAGGCGGAGGTCTACCTCATTTCCTTTCCGAGAAGCGGAGACGCCAATCTCGATTACGGCGGCTCTTGGGGACACCCGAATCTCCAGTATATGAACGGCTGGTACTCCGGGAACTCCAAGTATACCACCATCCGAGCGATGCACTCGTATGAGGGCAACATCTGCTACTGCATCGAGCCGGGAACGGCGCAGGAAACCGGCGACCGCTACACCAGCAAGGACGAAACCTTTTGGGACAACCTGCCCGCAGATTTCAACAGCACCATCTCGCCCTACGAAATGAAGCTGTTTATCGGGCGCATCATGCAGTACGGCTACACGGGTCCCATCAGCACCTCGTGGCGTTCCCAAAACTCCGCTGACGCCGCAGCACTGGCAGAGGCGATGGCAACGCAGGTGCTGATCTGGGAAACCATCGTGGGAGAGCGTGACGCAGACTTTGATCACGTCAGCCCCGGCAGCTACGACGCCGTAAAGGAGTCCGTCAGCGCCGAACACCCGCTTTACAGCCGGTTTTGCAGCTATTACGACAGCATTGTCGCCAGTGTGCAGCGTCATTCAACCGTTCCCAGCTTCATGTCCAAGAACGCATACCGTGCGCAGAGCGTAGAGCTTGCTTGGGACGGCACAAATTACACCGCCACGCTGACCGACAGCAACCGTGTCCTCTCGGATTACAGCTTTTCCGCAAACGAGGACGGCATTTCCTTCAGCGTCAGCGGAAATAAACTCACCATTACGGCGGCTAATGCGCCCTCCGGCAGCGTAAGGATCACCGCCAGTAAAACCGGCTCCACCCGCCGAGGTATCATCACCTGGACGGACGGCAGATACGCACCCGGCGCAGGCATTCAGGATGTCATCAGCTACGCACAGTCAGTCAGTGACCCCGTGCAGGCGTTTCTCAACCTGAAGGTGTCCTACGGCTCTGCCAAGATCGTCAAAACGAGCGAGGACGGCAAGGTGGACAACCTCACCTTTACCGTCACCGGCAACGGGGTCAATCAGACGGTCAAGACCAATGCAAGAGGTGAAATTCAGATCGACAACCTGATGCCTGGCGTTTACACCGTGACCGAAATGGACTACGACAAGTATGAGCCGCAGGAGTCCCGCCGTGTGACGGTGGTTTCCGGTCAGGTTTCTACCGTGACCTTCAACAACAAGCTCAAGCGTGGAGATTTGCGGATCGTGAAGTCCTCGGAGGACAATCTCAACGAGGGCGTGACCTTCCACCTTTACGGCACTTCACTCTCCGGCATTGCCGTAGACGAGTATGCCGTCACGGATGCAAACGGCGTGGCGAGCTTTGAAGATGTCCTCATTTCCGGTTCCACCCCCTACACCGTGGAAGAAGTGGACACTGCTGTTCGCTATGTCATTCCTGAAGCGCAGTCTGCGCCTATCAACTGGAATGAGGTCACGAACCGCAGCTTCCTCAATATTTTGAAGAAGTTTTCTGTGACCGTTACTAAGAGCGACGCTGAAATCGGCACGGCGCAGGGTGATGCTTCTCTTGCCGGTGCTGTTTACGGCATCTATAAGGGCGAAACCCTTGTGGATACCTACACCACCGACAAAAACGGGCAGTTCGTTACTAAGGAGTATATCTGCGATAACGACTGGACGGTGAGAGAAATCACTCCCTCTGAGGGTTATCTGCTTGATTCCACCGTTCATAAGGTCGGTGCAGAGCCGCAGCTTTATACCGTGGAGCATTCAGATCACCCTTGCCGCAAGGCTTGAAAAGTTCAACTTGGAGAGTTTGGCGGCACTGACCTGTACCGACGAGCTTGACCTTGCTTCTATGGGCGAAAAGAAAGTGGCACTGTTCGCTATTATCCCGGACAACGATTCGAGCTTCAATTTCTTGGTCAGCATCCTTTATACCCAGCTATTTCAGCAGCTTTTCTTTTCCGCTGACCATATTCACGGCGGCGCATTGCCGATTCCCGTTCACTTTCTGATGGATGAGTTTGCCAATGTCAGTCTGCCGGATGACTTTGATAAGATACTGTCCGTTATGCGCTCCCGTGGCGTGTCGGTCAGTATCATCTTGCAGAACTTGGCGCAGTTAAAAGCCCTGTTTGAAAAGCAATGGGAGTCCATCGTCGGCAACTGCGACGAGTTTCTGTATCTCGGCGGCAATGAGCAAAGTACCCACAAGTATGTGTCGGAGCTGCTGGGCAAATCGACCATCGACACCAACACCTACGGCAAAAGCTCAGGACGCAGCGGCAATTACAGCACCAACTACCAAATCAGCGGCAGAGAGCTTCTCACGCCCGACGAGGTGCGTATGCTGGACAACCAATACGCCATCCTTTTTATCCGTGGCGAGCGTCCGGTGCTTGATTTCAAGTACGACATCCTGAAGCATCCGAATGTGGCGTTGACCGCAGACGGGAAAGCCGGCGTTTATCAGCACGGTGCTGTCAGGAGCGACATTGCGACCATCGAGGTCACATACCTCGATCCCAAAACCCTGCCCGACACGGAAGTGCCGGAAACCGATTATGTGTTACTGTCCGATGAGGACTTTGACGAAAACCAATCTTCAAAATAACGGAGGAAACGAATATGAACATCTTTAAGAAAGACACCGAAAAGCATACCAACAAGCTCCCTATGACCGGCAAGGTCAGAAAGGGCTTCCGCATCTACTGCACCGCCATTATGGGCGCTGCGCTCATTCTCGGCACCTCGGTCACGGCATTCGCTGCCGGCGACCCCATCACCGTCGTCAACAACCTGTCCAGCTTCATCTTCGGGCTGATTCGAGCCATCGGTCTTATCCTGCTGGGCTTCGGCGTGGTGCAGGTCGGCTTGTCCCTCAAGTCCCACGACCCGTCCCAGCGAGCCAACGGCTTTCTGACCCTTGCGGGCGGCGTCATCATTACCTTTGCCAAGGAGATCCTCGACCTGATCGTCGGCTGAGCAAACCCTACCGTGGGGCGTTCCCGGACTTTCGGGGACGCCCCGATTCTTTGAAAGGAGGTGCTTTTTGTGAGCGACAACTGGGTCGTACAGAACCTTGAAAACGCATTGGAAACCTGGAATGAAAAATTAGCCGAGATCTGGCAGCTCATCACGACAACGCCGCAGGACTTCAAGGGCGGCGGGATTTGGGGCGTGATCGTCAATATCAATGGTGCGGTGCAGGCAATCGGGCTTGCCCTGCTTGTGCTGTTCTTCGTTGTGGGCGTGGTAAAGACCTGCGGATCGTTTACGGAGGTCAAGAAGCCGGAACACGCCCTGAAGCTCTTTATACGCTTTGCCATTGCCAAAGGAGCCATCACCTACGGTATGGAACTGATGCTCGCCCTGTTCAACATCGTGCAGGGGACGATCTCTACCATTATGAGTTCGGCGGGCTTTTCTTCGCCGCAACAGACAACGCTGCCGGCTGAAATGATCACCACCATCGAGGACTGCGGCTTCTTTGAATCAATCCCACTATGGGCGGTGACGCTCATCGGTGGGCTGTTTATCACCGTGATGTCCTTCATCCTCATTATGACCGTGTACGGGCGCTTCTTTAAGCTGTATATGTATACGGCGCTTGCGCCCATCCCCCTGTCTACCTTTGCCGGTGAGCCTTCGCAGAATGTGGGCAAATCCTTCATCAAAAGCTACTGTGCTGTTTGCTTGGAGGGCGCAGTCATTGTGTTGTCCTGCATCATCTTCTCCCTGTTTGCATCCTCGCCGCCCGTGGTCAATCCCGATGCAGCGGCGGTCACGCAGGTGTGGAGCTATGTGGGAGAGTTGCTCTTTAATATGCTCGTCCTTGTAGGCGCAGTCAAGATGAGCGACCGCATTATCCGTGAGATGATGGGGCTGTAAGGAGTGTGCAATGAAAAGAAACACAAAAATCTATTCACCCTTCAAGGGATACACCCTTGAGGACTGCGATTGCAGATACTGTCTTTACTACGGCGGCAAACGCAGGCGGAGGGTTCTCTGCCTTGCCGATGTGTGCGTCTGCAAAAGCGAAATTGAGGAAGCACGCCGCCGGGAAAGGAAAAGACGATGAACCAAGACGAATTACAAAACACCGTCCTGTGCGGCGATGCACTGGAGATGCTGAAAAGGCTTCCTGACGAGTGCGTACAGATGTGCGTCACCAGCCCTCCCTACTACGGGCTTCGTGACTACGGTGCCGAGGGACAGATCGGCTGTGAACAAACGCCGTTTGAATATATAGACCGCCTGACCGAAATCTTCCGTGAGGTGCGCCGTGTGCTGAAAAGCAACGGGACACTTTGGCTGAACATTGCCGACAGCTACGCCGGAAGCGGCAAGGGCGTTTGGAGCAAAAGCCTTGCCGAACGCCCCAAAAGCAAACAGACCTACCACAGCCTCAATACCGATGAGAACGCCGCACTCCCAAAGAAATGGGACGGCATTAAGGAAAAGGATATGATCGGCATCCCGTGGCAGCTTGCCTTTGCACTTCGTGCGGACGGCTGGTATCTGCGGAGTGATATTATCTGGCAGAAGCCTAACTGCCTGCCGGAGGCTGTGAAGGACAGGCCGACCAAATCCTATGAGCATATCTTCCTGCTCTCCAAATCACCCCATTACTACTACGATGCTGCGGCGATCTCCGAGCCGGTCGCACCGGTCACGGTGGAGCGCAACAAGCGGGCGGTCAGCGATAGGACGAAATACGCAAAGGGTGTCGGCGGCGCAAAGCCGCAGGCGCTCTTTCTGCCCCGTTCCCACAGCGATATGCCGACAAAGCGCAACAAGCGGGATGTGTGGAGCGTCAGCACCAATTCCCACAGGGGTTACGGACACTTCGCCATGTACCCCGAACGGCTGATCGAGCCGTGCATTTTGGCAGGCTCGCCGGAGCAGGGGCTTGTCCTTGACCCGTTCTTCGGCAGCGGCACGACGGGAGCCGTGTGCAAGCGGCTCTCCCGCCGCTATCTCGGCATCGAGCTGAACCCCGAATACTGCGAGACAGCAAAAACAAGAATCCAACAGACGAAGGAGGAACTGTATCTTGGAAGTAAAAATCAACCGTGAAATACGCAACTACACGGAAGCGATGTTCTTTGGACTGTCCCTCAGACAGTTCATTTTTTCTGTCCTTGCCTGCGGCGTTGCGGTGGGCGTGTATTTTCTGCTCAAGCCCCATTTCGGCACGGAAACGGTATCGTGGATACGAAGTGTCCACCCACTTTGATCCCGAAGGCAGCCGATGTGTATTACAGCAGTTCCGTGACCTGATACTCTCAGAGGACTTGCTGGAAAATCGCATAATTGCGGAAAATGCAAAGGCACAGTAAAATAATAGTGCCTTTGCAATGCCCGGTTGTCGGAAAGGAGATATGACAATGGCAACAGCAAACTATATCAAAGGGCAAAGCGAAACCAAAATCACGGCGCTCTACTGCCGCCTTTCTCAAGACGATGGGCGGGAAGGCGACAGTAACTCCATATCGAATCAAGAGTTACTATGTAGAGGGTGGTTTCTCCCACCTAATACATATGACTGCGGCTCATTTGTGGTGAATGGAACAGCAGTTGTAGGAAAGGAGCAGAATAATCCTTATAACCGCTGCAAATCAACACAAAAAGGAGCTGATTCTTATGAAATCTCTATTTGAGAAAATGGGTGGCACTTACCGTCAGGAGGGTGATTATCTTATCCCGAACCTTGCGCTGCCGGATGAACCGGAATACCAGATCGGCAAGTACGGGCGTATGCGCCGTAGCTATCTGAAAGAACATCGTCCAGTTCTCTACGCAAACCTGCTCACAAGCGGAACGCTGCATTGGCACCTTGTCGAGATCGACCAAGCTTGCAATGAGCGTATGGAAATCATCGTTCCTGCAATGGCGAAGCAGGAAGGCGTGACAGAAACTCTGAAAGCCGCCGACCAAATGGAATGGGTGCGCCGCATGAACAGCATCCGCAGCCGTGCGGAGGAAATCGTACTGACCGAGCTTGTATATGAATGACAAATGCCCGTTATTGGCTGTATGGCCGATAACGGGCATTATCTTTATTCTTTTGGTGCTATAAACTTATATTTACCCTTTCCAAAGCCGCTGACAGGCTCGATCAAATCCGCATTTTTCAGTTTTGTAATGAGATTGCCTGCGGCAGTAACAGAATCCTTTGTGATAGTAGCGATATCGGAGCGACCAAAGACACCATCAACGCCCATATTTGCAAATACCGCTTTTGCCTTTGCAATCGTACCTTGGCTTGCGTTCAGCCGGTCAATCGCAACCTCAATCGCAATATTTTCGTCCTCAATCGTAACCTTGCTTGCAGTTGCCACTGTTCCATAATTTAGATTATAGAGCGTAACTTGAAAAGAACTGGCATCTGAATAGAATTTAGGCTCCAGTTCGTCACGGTAATTGTGAGCGGCGCGGTAGGTTTCCGTGATTTTCTTAAAGCCGCTGCCTTGCCGCTCCATATAGCCCAGCCGTCCGAAAATATCTGCAAGGACAGGGTTGCGGCGCGTGGAGGAAATGCTGGACAGATCACGCTCCTGTATCCGTGTGCCGTCTGCCATACCGCCGGGAGAATATATGGTAAGGCGGTCATCGTAAATGTCGATGTGGACTTCGCTGCCCAAAATCAGATAGTCACGATGGATCAGTGCATTGACAAGCGCCTCAAAAACGCTTCGTTCGCAGTAGTCGGGCATCTCAACACGGGAATCGGCGGTTTTCTTCCAGCGCGTTTTCATATTCCGCTTGACAAAGCTGACGCCCTCATTGAGCAGAATGATCAGGCTGCCGGAGAATTCCGCACTGTCAAGTGCATCTACCATGCCGCCGCTTTTATCAAGGCCGTTCCAGCGTGTGCAGAACAGGCGGGAATGACGGATAGGCGAATCGTCCGCAAGCAAGGCGCCTGCGTTGGTCAGCTTGCCGTTCTCATCCCGCATATCAAAGGAATCGAACAGCTTTTCTTCCATGCTGTTGCCCGTCCACGCCTTATATCGCTCCCGCAGCTTGGAAAAAGCGTAATCCTTAAAATCATACTCGGAAATCAGCTCGTCATAGGTGCGGTGCATCCCTTTGAGAATCAGCTGATTGAGCACATAGGACGGAGCAATTACGCTTTCGTTGCCCATTCGGATGTAGGCTTCCATGATACCGTCCGCTTTATAGTAATACGGAGTAGACCGTCCGGACGATACGGACAGGACAAGAATGTCCTTGCCACTTTCCCGTTCAGGAGCAAGGACAAAACTCGGATAGGGCGTAATTCGTTCTTTAATCAGGCGGCTGATCGTCTCTGCATTGGTCTGCGCATCTGACAAGCCTATCACGTTTCTGTCATCATCAATCCCGAAAAACAGCGTGCCGCCGATGCCGTTTGCAAAGGCGCTGACGCTTTTGAGCCAGCTTTTCGGCTTTTTCACTTCCAAGGCAACCTTGAAATCGCACTCTGTTGCCTCTGCAATCCAGCGATCAATCATTTTCCTCACCGTCCTGTCCTTTATTCTTTCCCCTACTCTTATACACATTATACTGATTCTTGCACCGGGCGCTGCAAAATGCGGAATTGGCCCGACTGCCGAGGAACACCTTCTGGCAGTGCTTGCACAGCCGCAGGGGTTTTGCATCGTCCACCAGCATGAAACTGAACATCATCTGGATGCCCAGCAGCAACGAATGGAAGTCCCAATAGATGGTCGGCTTCTCCAGCAGCTCAATATGATAGGTGGGCGCAATGCCGCCGAAGGCAGCCATGGCCTTGCGGTAAAGATTTCTTGTGTCCTCATCAATGCTGTCGTAGTCATTGTAGTACAAAATGGAGGAGGTCAGCGTGAACGCCCAATCCTTGAACTGCTGCGCTACCCAGTCATAGGCTTCAGCATACTCCCGCTGGAAGCTCATGGTTTTCGCCATGGGTTCGTCCGCAAAGGTCATGGTCAGCGCCACCATTGTTCGGTCCCCGGACACGCTCCAGCTGGACTCAATGCCCTTCTTGACCAAATCCAGCTGGTCAAAGGGATAGAACAGCGCCAGATAGTCCTCGGTTTCCATGGATTCTGCCTTGATGAAGTGATTCTTCGGCAGATAGACTGCCTCATAGTCCATAAAGGACGGCGTGGTGGGCAGTGCCGTCATCAGCCCCAACAGACCGTAGTGGGTCGCAAATTCCAGAATGGCCTTCTGCACCTCGTCCTCCGGACTGCGGTTCATCATCAGCATTCCCACATTCAGCGCATCCAGCACGATTCCCGGCGCTTCCTTCAAGGGATTATAGATGTCGGGCTTGGCATTCTTCCCCGGTGTGATGTACCGCTTGCCGTCTGCGGCGGTTTTCAGTTCATAGCGGTCATACCGCACCCAATGGGAGCGGGACTGCTCAAAGAGATTCTTCATGGCGCTGTTCCTCTCAACTCGTAATCCAACTATATATTAACTATATTACTATTGTATCAACCGTCCTTGTCATCGTCAAGGGCGGCTTTCTTTTTTCTCGGCTTCGTTTTGTTCTCTCGGTGGATCACGGCATCTTTGCCCATGGTTTGCAGCAGTGCTTCATATTCCTCCACGAACTCGCGCTCTCGCAGGGTAATGCTGTAGTCCTTTTCCAGCTTTTCGCTCAGATGCTCATACATCCGCCTTTGCAGCTTTTTCTGAATGGTCATCCGCAGCTTACGGATGTTCCGGTCGGATTGCCCACGGATGGCAGCAAGCCTTGTGGTGCTGTATTGCTTGACGAACAGGTAGTACAGTACCTCCTTCTGTTCATCGCTGAGGGTGAAGAAGAGTTTGGAGAGAAAACGGTTTGCTGTCAGCTGGTGCAGCTCGTAGGGACAGGAGAAGATGATGTCAAGAAAATTTCCCTGACAAAGCTGGCGAAACCTTGGCAAATTCATCCACATCGGGGCGATCTTCGGATCAGGCACGGCCTGAAACTCCAACGGCACATCCCCGCGCAGGTTTTCATGGTCACGCTCCCGGCGTTCCCGATTTCTGTCCAGCTTGTTCCACTCGTCCACAACACTCAGAAAATCCGATTCCGTCCGGGCTGCTTCCTCCAGCCGCCGCAGAGCCTCTGCGCGAATTTCCCGTTTGAGCCGTTTTTCGCTGGTGGGCGCGGCTTCTTCCTCCTCGTCCTCCAGCTCGGCGGCATAGTCTCTGGGATGCTCGTCCTGCTCCAGTTCGCTTTCCAGCTCCAGAGCGCGTTCCTCTGCCAGCGCTTCCTCCAAGCGCTCGTTCTCCGGCGCACCGTCAGACGAATCCTCCCAATCGGCGAAGCTATCCTCATCCATTTCAAGGTCGGCTTCCTCTATTTGCTCCTCGGTATCTTCTTCCTCATCGGAAAAATCATCATCCCACAGCAGTTCATCCTCCCATGATTCCACGACAGCTTCACCTCCTCGAAAAAATATTTTTCTTTTTTCAAAAACAGTTCCGATTTACACCCCGTATTTCTCCTATTAGTAGAGAAAGTAATCTTAGCGCAAGTTACACGGGTTACTTTCCGAGCCATCAGCGAAGAAAAGGAGGATATGGAGCATGGAAAACCAACAGAAAGCCAGGGTTAGCTTACAGCCAACGGAACCAAACACATTATATCAAAAACCAACCAATCACGCAAGGAGGATGCCTATGGAGCAGAACAAACGAGAACAGTTTATCATCCGCCGGATCGGCGGCACCACCTACAAGGCCAAAGTCGTATTCAATGAAAGCGGCTACGAGACCATGGAGGATAAAATTTTGCGGATGATCCGCAATGAAGGGGTTACAAATGACGGCACTTATGCTATAATGGAAGCACCACAAATGAGCCGTCAGTCTGAAAGGAGCGCCGAATGCGCATGAAACAGGCTGAGGAAAAGATTACCGCTCTGTATGAGCGGCTGAGCCGTGACGATGACAATGCCGGTGACAGCAATTCCATCGTGAATCAGAAAAGATACCTCGAAAGCTACGCCCAGCAGAGAGGCTACACCAACTGCCGCCATTACACCGATGATGGCTGGAGCGGCGGCAATTTCGAGCGGCCTGCATGGAAACAGCTTATCGCAGACATTGAGGCAGGTAGGGTTGCCCATGTGATCGTCAAGGATATGAGCCGGGCGGGGCGTGACTATCTGCAAACCGGATTTTACACGGAGGTATTCTTCCGGCAGCACGGCGTTCACTTTGTCGCTATTGCCAACAGCGTGGACAGCGACGACCAGAACAGCAACGAGTTTGCCCCCTTCCTCAACATCATGAATGAATGGTATCTGCGCGACCTGAGCCGCAAGCAGAAAACCGCCATTCGTGTCAAAGGGGAATCCGGCAAGCCTACCACCAACTGCGCTATCTATGGCTACAGGAAAGACCCGGAAAACAAATACCATTGGCTGATCGACGAGGAAGCTGCCGCCGTGGTGCGCCGTATTTTCCGATTAACCATTGAGGGCAAAGGCCCCTACGATATTGCCCGTATTCTCTTTGAGGATAAGGTGGAGACGCCTGCCGTGTACTTTGGTAAACAGGGCAAGGGCATCTGGAAAAGCAAAGAGGAATTTTCCAATCCCTATAACTGGAGCGGCTATGTCGTGGGACAGATTCTCTCCAAGCCGGAGTATATGGGGCATACGGTGAATTTCCGTTCTCACAAGCAGTCCTACAAAGATAAAAACGCCGTGAAGAATCCCAGGGAGGACTGGCTGATCTTTGAGGATACCCACGAGGCTATTGTGGACAGGGAAACATGGGAGCTTGTACAAAAGCTCCGCAAGACGCCCAAGCGCATCGACACGTTGGGTGAGGCAAATCCGCTGACCGGTCTTTTGTACTGCGCCGATTGTGGAGCCAAAATGTATAATCAACGGTCAAGGGGGACAGAAAGTAAGCCGTATCCCTATGATGTGTTTGAATGCTCCACTTACAAATTGGCGGGTCAAAAACGGTCTGCCGCTTGCTGTGGACATCATATCAGTACCAAGGCTCTGCGCACACTGATTCTGGACACCATCCGCACGGTCAGCACCTTCGCAATTTCCAATCAGGAGGCGTTCATGGAAAAGGTGCGCTCCGCCTCCCAGCTCCAGCAAACGGAAGCGGCCAAGGATGCCAAGCGGAAGCTGAGCAAGGACAAGAAACGCATTGCCGAACTGGACACCATCATCAAAAAGCTCTATGAATCCTTTGCTGTCGGACGCATCACCGA
>ERZ791808.1039-NODE-1039-length-23571-cov-2.939956_pt1 | contig 23571 bp, 20 predicted proteins | sample MGYA00510305_ERZ791808 | MGnify/ENA primary metagenome ERZ791808 (study PRJEB30046, sample SAMN00792024) | human gut metagenome | study: EMG produced TPA metagenomics assembly of the A metagenome-wide association study of gut microbiota in type 2... | reverse complement strand
GGACTAAGCCAACGCCGCCTATGGCGGCATTGACGCAAGCATAGCGTTTGTATGACAAACGCGCTTGCTGGGGTAGACCCCAGTCCCCCATGCCGCCCGCGGGCGGAAACTTCTCGGCAGCACTGCCGGAAAGTAGCATATAAAATCGGGTTGGCAATATGGCCGAACCCGATCACAGTGGACCGCTCTAAAGCGCTTCAGACAATCTTGTCAAAAGCGGTAGACGCTGAAAACCGGGTTCGGTGAATTCACCGAACCCGGTCAGACCTTTTGACGCGCTTGTCTAAAAGTAAGGGTTGGCAATCTTGCCAACCCTTACTTTACCAGATCATCTCCCGCACTGCTCGAATCAGCGTCACCACCCAGGAAAGCACCGCAAGCCCCACCAGCACAAGGAAAATGCCGTCCGCCAGAGCGTGGGCCAGATACCACGGGCGGAATACTGTGATAACCAACGCCCCGTACAGCAGCGGTACGGACAGCCGTAGCACCTGCGCCAGACGGATAACCCCTCCCAACAGCGCCAGCCCCAATGATAAAACAGCATACATCATGTTCCGAGCCTCCTTCTTCGATTTGCGGTATGTTACCATCGGCAGACAGACTTTACAAGAGCCTGTCTGCCGATTCTTTTCGCTTTGGGTGTCAATAAGACACCCTTGATTAGACGGCGAGGGTGTCTATTGCACACCCTTGACCTTAAATCTTTTACAGGAGCTTTTGATTCCGGGGTATTCACCACGCTGTTTTTTCGGGAGGGGTAGTGAGGGGGTATCTGAAAAAACAGAAAACCGCTTTCGGCAACATTGCCGGAAGCGGTTTAGAAGTTCAAAGCCGTTGGTAAACACCCGCCCGTTCGCCCCGTGCCGCCCTGTGCGGCGTTCTTCCGCCATGGGCAGCCGTCCCTGCCCATCCCCTCCGGCAGAGACCCCACAGGCGGCGTGTGGGCAAACTCGATCCAAATAACACAAGGAGAGCCTATGGAGCAAAAAGCCAATATCACCATCGACAATCATCATATCACCGTGGAGCGGATGCAGACAGCCTGTGGGCGGGAGATTCAAGTCATCTCCGTGTTTCCCCGGCATGGCAGTGAAACCGTGGAGGACAAGCTGAAAGCCCTGGCAGAACTGGACTTTCAGCAGGGAAAGCTGTGTGCGTAAAGTGCTGGACAATTCAAACCGTTCGGGGTATTGTGGTGTCGCAATGCTCTGAACGGTTTGACAAAGAAAAGGAGGACTGTATGAATCAGTCAAACCAAATCAGGAAAACCGCTCTTTACTGCCGTCTCAGCCAGGACGATGGGATAGAGGGCGATTCGAACAGCATCCAAAATCAAAAAGCTATTTTGCAGAAATTCGCGGAAGATCACCGTTTCCCCAGCCCCTGCTTTTATGTGGATGACGGCTTTTCGGGAGGAAATTTCCAAAGGCCGGCGTTCCAGCAGATGATCTCAGACATGGAAAACGGAGAGATCGGGATCATTGTGACCAAGGATCTCAGCCGCCTCGGTAGAAATCAGCTCCACACGGGACTCTACATCAAGGAACGCTTCCCCATGTTCGGCGTCCGCTACATCGCCATCAATGACAATGTGGATACCGACAGCAGCGAGAGCAACGATCTCATGCCGTTCAAGAATTTGTTCAACGAGTGGTTTATTCGAGACACCAGCCGGAAGATCCGTGCGGTTCTGAAGGCCAAGGCGGAACGGGGCGAACGGCTAGGGACCAGAGCGCCTTACGGCTACCGAAAGGACCCGGACACGAAGAAGTTGATAGTGGATGAGGAGGCGGCAGCCATTGTCCGTAGGATCTTTGCCATGTGCGCCGGCGGCAGCGGCCCCAGCCAAATTGCCCGCATTCTCAAGAAAGAGCAGATCCTGACGCCTACCATGTACGCCTACACCAGATTCGGCATGAATCATACTTGCCTGGACACCGCACACCCGTATAACTGGTCTGACAGCGCCATTGCCAACCTGCTGGAAAACGAAATTTATCTGGGCAACACCGTCAACATGAAGTACAGTACGAAGTCCTACAAGGACAAACGGAGGGTCGAGCATCCAAGAGAGGAATGCATGGTCTTTGAGAATACCCATCCCGCCCTCATTACGCGGGAGGTCTGGGACATGGTACAGAGAGTGCGGAAGAACAAGCGCCGTCTGAGCAAGATGGAAGAACAGAACAAGTACTCCGGTCTTGTGTTCTGTGCCGACTGCGGCTCCAACATGGTGCTGCACCGGGCGCATACCATGTCCGCCAGCTACAATCACTTTACCTGCCGCACCTACAAGAAGGACGGGGAAGCCTGCACGGGCCACTACATCCGGGAGTGTGTTCTGGACGAGATTGTACTGGAGGACCTGCGCCGGGTGACGAGTGCGGCACGGGAACATCCGGAAAAGTTCGCCGCCTACATTGGCAGCAAGCAGTCCACCGAACTTCAGCGGGAGATCCGCAGGCAGGAGAAAGAACTGGCAGCCATGCGGAAACGGAAAATGGAATTGGACACCATCTTCAAGAAGCTGTATGAGGACAGTGTGCTTGGCCGTATCACCGCAGAACAGTTCCAGATGCTTTCCGGCAGCTATATGGAGGAGCAGAATCAAATCGCCGCAAGTATCCCGCAGAAAGAAGCCGACATCCAACGCCTGCGGGAAACGGTGAGCGGGACGGACAGCTTCCTCGACAAGGCGAAGCGGTACACGGATATCACGGAGCTGACGCCGGAGCTGCTGCGGCTGTTCATTGAGAGGATCGTAGTCCACGAGAAAGAGGTAAAGTGGTCTAAGCACGCGCCCCAGACTGTGGAGATCCACTACAACGGCATTGGCTATGTTGGCAGCGGTCAGCAGGATGTGGAAGAAGCACTGGAAGCACCGGAACCCCAGGGCACAGAGAAACCCCGGCAGGCGTCGTAAACACGATGACCTGCCGGGGTATCCCAGGAATCACTTGTTACCCCTGTGAGGGGGGAGCAAATGGTCCGGAAGTTTTTTCTTTGCGCGATCAGTTAAATACGGGTGTAGGCTTTAAAGAATACAGGTTTAACGATATTCCTTCGGAACCTGAGCATCGTGGTAAGCGTTGATCTCAGAACGGAATTCACTGCTTTCCAGAATATCGAGAGCTGTCATAGCAAGACCCTTGGCACCCTTCAGGCAGATCTCATCAGCCTGAGGAGTTGCAGCGGCTTTTGTATATTCTTTGGAGTGGCTTTGAATGGTTTTATCATCTGTGATAGACAGATAATCGTGGATTGCCGGGATCTTGATGGAGACATTTCCGATATCTGAAGATCCGTAAAGCTTTCCGGGTTCAGCCCAGGTCATCTGGATCCCGAGAGATTCCATATTATTCTTGAAGGCCTGGCACATTGGTTTATTTGGATAACGTTCTGCGTAGATCGGCTCTACACTGACTTCAGCTTTTGCTCCGGTCAGGGCCTCTGCGTGTTCAATACAGGATGTCACAAAGCGGATCAGCTCCTTGATCCTAAGCATGGTTTCAGCACGAAGGCTGAATTCACACTTGGCAAGTTCCGGAATTACATTGGCAGCAGTTCCGCCTTCCAGAATAATACCGTTGATGTTGTCCTGAACCTGGAATGTCGAGCGCATCAGATCGATCTGGTTGAACACATGGATCGCAGCGCTAAGGGCATTGATGCCATTTGAGGGTGAAGACGAATGGGCAGCTTTTCCGTGGAAGGATACGCGGATTCTTGTAGCGGCACGTCCACCTCTGCCAACGAGGTTGGAACCGCCTCCGGACGGGTGCATCATAAGGGCATAATCAGTTTCATCAAAGGCACCGCGCTCTAAGAGGATGACTTTGCCGGCCCCGCCTTCCTCCGCCGGTGTGCCGATGATAGAAACTTCACCATCGTATTCATCGATCAGAGAAGCAATTCCCATAAATGCACCTACGGCACAGGTTGCGATGATATTGTGACCACAGCCATGACCGATTCCGCGGAGCGCATCGTATTCCGCAAGAAAAGCAATTCTCGGTCCCGGACCTTTTCCTTTTTTACAACCTTAAAAGAAGTGTCAAGTCCGCAGTACGGAGTTTCTACCTGAAAACCACGATCTTCTAAAAAAGAACGGATCGATGCGACTGCCTGATGTTCTTCATATCCAAGCTCCGGATGGTCATGGATCTGGTGGGAAAGTGCTAACAGCTCATGCTGCATACGGTCGATGGTCTGAATGATGTTTGTTTTTTGCTGCTCCATACTAATAAGTACCTCCTATAGGGAATGGATTATTTTTGATATACAACTTTTCCTTCGATCAAAACGGTGGAAGCGGAAGAATAGTAGTCTAACGGATAGCCGTCCCAGATCACAATGTCTGCATCCTTTCCCGGCTCCAGACTTCCGACTCTCTGATCGAGTCCGCAGACACGGGCAGCGTTGATGGTGGCTGATTCCAGGGCAGTTAAGGCAGTGAGCCCTTTTTTATACATGAGAGTAAGATGAATCGCGGAAAGCTCGATATTCATTTTTGGATGAGCAGTGGATGATGCAAATGGGATGCCGTGTTCCTCCAGAACAGATCCGACGATCGGATCACGGTTCCGATTTTCACTGCTCTTTGATCCGTAGGAGGGACCGACGACGCACGAAACATTGTGCTTTTTCAGAAGATCCGGAATCAACCAGCTTTCTGTGCAGTCCTCCAAGGTATAATGCAGTCCGAATTCCTCAGCAATCCGGATCGCAGTAGCCATATCATAACTGCGTTTTGCCGTGATCTTTACCGGCATACCGTCAAAGACACGCATGAGGGAGTGGAGCTTCATGTCAAATTTCGGTGGCTTTTTGGAAGGATCCGTTTCGGCAAGCTTCCAGCTTGTATGATAATTTTTTGCTTTCATTAGTGCTTCACGGATCAAAGCTGCGGTGGCAAGACGAGTCTTTGGTGATCGTTTTCCGGAATATGTTGTTTTGACTTCATCCGTCAGACTCATATGAAAAGCAAGTTCCGGCACGATCGTGAGGTCGGAAACTGTTTTTCCCGCAGTTTTGATCGCGGCGCAGGTTCCGCCAATCAGATTGGCATCTCCCGGACAGACAACTGCGGTGGTAACACCGCCGGCAAGCGCCATTTGAAAACCTTCGTCGGCAGGGTTGATCGCGTCTAATGTGCGAAGCTGTGGGAGGATTGGATCGGAGGTTTCGTTCGAATCGTCGCCTTCAAAACGATAGATCTGTTCCCGCACGCCCAGTTGGCAATGAGGTTCTACAAATCCCGGTGTCACATAGTGACCGCAGGCATCGATGCTGACATGTCCAACATTGTACTTACTGACTGCATTGTCGCAGATATCAAGGATTTTTCCGTCTTCTATAACCAGATCTTTCTTTTCTTCGTAGATTCCGGCCATATTGATGAGATTACAGTTTTTGATAATCAACATTGCTTTCCCCCGCCTTTCTACTGTATATGATTTCACCGTCCACGATAACGATACCGGCCTGGCTCATGGTTGCCAATGGATCTACATTCCAGATGACCACATCAGCATCTTTTCCCGGTTCCAGGCTTCCGACTCTGGAATCAATATCGGTAATGATTGCGTTATTGATGGTGAGGCACTTGAGAGCCATCTCTCTGGAAAGTCCATTCTTGATATAGAGAGCAGCCTGCAGAAGCTGACCTTCAATGGGAACGACAGGGGCATCTGTGATGAGTCCGAAGGTGACACCGGCTTCTTCAAGAATCCGTCCGGCTTCAAAGGTTTTATGCCTTGTTTCAAATTTTCCTTTTCCTCCGACCGTAGGACCGAGGAGGCATTGGACATGATTTTTTACAAGCTCATCGACGATCAGATAGCCATCCGTACAGTGATCGATCGAATAACGAAGACCAAATTCGTTTGCGATACGGATCGCTGTTTGAATATCGTCTGCCTGATGTGCATGGATCTTTACGCGCATGCCGTCAAAAACGCGCATAAGGGAATGCATATGAAAATCAAACGGAAAATCAGGATCATTTCCATGTTCTTTATAGTGCTTATGGTATTCCTTTGCCTTGAAAAGCTGTTCCCGCATAATGGCAGCATTCATCATCCGTGTTTTTGGTGCTTTGTCACGCTTGCCGTAATTGACCTTTGGATTTTCTCCCAGAGCCATTTTCATGCAGATCTCCTGAGATATGACACGTGAATCCGGATCTTTTCCGGCGGTTTTTATAGCAGTAAAGGTTCCGCCGATGATATTAGAGCTTCCCGGTCCGGTAACAACGGTCGTGACACCATGACGAACGGCAACATCAAAGGTAACGTCATTCCATTTTAAAGCGTCAATGCCGCGGAGTCCGGGAAGTGCCGGATCCGTATTCTCATTTCCGTCCACTTCCGCAGGGCTGTTGATTCCCAGAAGTCCGATATGACAGTGGGCATCAATGAGTCCCGGCGTTACCAGTCTTCCTGCCGCGTCAATGACTTTACAATCTGCAGGAACAGCTCCAACTGTTCCAATCTGGGATATTTTCCCGTTTTCAATTAAAATATCGCCAGTCTGTTCATAGATTCCGGCCATGGTGATGAGTTTTCCATTCTTAATGAGTAACAATTGCAGTTCGTCTCCTTTCTATTGTAAAATGCATCAGAAAAAGTGTTTTTCAATTATTATTGTACAATTCAAGAAATACACTGTCAAAGAAAAAAGTATTATGATGAATATATAAAAAATCTGATTCATAATTTCCTGTGATTAGGTTGTTTGAAAATTAAATGGGAGGTATAATTAACCTAATAATCAGTAGGGGGAAAATGCATATGAAAAAAACGATGCTGCTGGTGTCCTGCAGTCCATCTACCAATGTAGGACTCCGCTCTTATTTGACTCAAATATTTGGCCGTTATATCCAACTGGAAGCGCGTCTTGCTGATGATGTTACGTCAGAAATAATGGAACAGTTTGATTTGGTATTGTTTGCGTCCAAGGGGGCAGCGAGAAGAGCAGAGTCAAAGCTGACCCCGAAGATTCATTTCCTGATTTGTATCAGAACCTTCAATTTTACGTATTTGCATAAGATCCTTTCGATCCCGCCGAGTTCGCAGGTATATCTGATCAATGATACAGAGAGAACGACGAAAGGGGCGATACATCTTTTAAATACATATGGCTTTTCACAATATCATTTTATTCCGTATTATCCTGGATGCGGTGAACCTGATTATTCGATCCAGTATGCAGTGACATTAGGAGAAGAACGGTATGTACCGAGATATATTCCGCATGTGATCGACATCGGGATCCGGGTGGTGGATGTATCTACGATCGCAGAGATCGCATCATTCTTTAACCTTTCTATGAGCATCGCGGACGTGGTGACGCAGAATTATCTGAATCAATTTGTCCAACTGCTTAAAATGTCGAATCATCAGGTTCGACAGACAACAAACTTAAATTTTATCACACAGAGTATCATCAACAACATTGATATCGGTATTTGTATGTTGAATGAGAAAAATATCATGATTATGGTCAATGATCCGTTTGTGGAAGAACTTGAGATCCATAAACCGCATCTGATCGGTGTATCGCTTTTGAAGGTCCTGCCGGAGTTTGAGGAAATATTGAAAAAATATCCGGATCAGGAGAGCCTGACGGCAGAGCTTGTCCGGCATGGAAATAAAAAGGTGACGATAACACTGCAAAAATTTCGGGATACGAATCATGAGGATCTGACTCTGATCCATTTAGGAAGAAGGCAGATTTCGGAACATAATGGCGGAGCGGAGGATCATAAAGCAGGGAAAGAGGCAGGAAATGGGAATCCAGAACAGGAAATGGAGACATGGTATCAGTTTCGCGATTACCGATCTCAAAATAGCCAGGTCCTTCATATGATAGAAACAGCCCGAAGAATTTCGCTGACTGATTACCGGGTGCTGATCCAGGGAGAGACGGGGACCGGAAAAGAGGTTCTGGCTCAGGCGATCCATAGCAATTCAAAACGCTGCAGAGGCGCTTTTATTAAGCTGAATCTGTCAGCGCTTAATGTGGCGCAGGTGGCAAGGGAACTGGATCTGTCAGAGAGGGATTGTGTGTTGAAACGTGCCTGCGGCGGAACGCTTTATCTGGATGGCATCCATAATCTGACGGAACCTCTTCAGAGAAAGATTCTTGGGCTTTTGGATTCATCCGTCAATATTCGGTTGATTGCCTCTGCAGACCGGGATCTTTATGAGATGAGTCGTAACGGACAATTTTTAAAGGAACTGTTTTATCGCATCAATGAAGTATCCCTGGCAACGCTGCCGGTGCGAAAAAGACCGGAAGATATTCCGCTATTATTTGAATATTTTTTAAGGAATGTATATAATAATCCGTCCTTATCCTGGAAAGAACTGTTCAGTGACGGACTCTGGAAGTTTTTAATGAGCTACAACTGGCCTGGAAACGGAAAAGAAATCGAGAACTTATGTAAATATTTCTTCTGTGTCAAAGCAGATGCAAAACTGACGGAAGGAGATCTACCGGCGTATATTCTTTCTCAGGTGCATGAAAATGCAAAGGACCTGTCCCCGCTGGAACGGCAGATCTTGATCTGCTTAAGTCAGAATCCGAAAATAGGAAGAGTCACCTTGCTTCATATGGTTCAGGAGAACGGCATGGATGTAAGCGAAGGAAAGATAAGAAGCACGATCCACAGCATGGCGGAGCAGGGATTGGTCCATACAAATCGCACCAAAGGAGGATGTGAGATCACCGGAAAGGGAGAGACATATTTGTAAGAGTTTATGATCAGTACATAAAGAAACATACTTTGATTAGGTTGATTTGTTAAGAAAAAATGATGCAAATCAACCTAATCAATTTTTTTGACAAAAAAATGAACCCAAAGGTCTGAAAGTACTGGAAAAAACTTGTCAGCTATATTCTGAAAAGATATAATGAACACAGAAATGAACTTAAAACAAACAGAAAATTAAAAAAATACACAACAATTCACAAAAAAGAAGAAAGCAGACAAACTTTACTAAAGCGTAAAGAATGTAAGGAACAACGATATAATCAGATAGAAACTTCCGGCAAGAACAGCTCCGATACAGGAGGATGCGGGTTTTTGTGAATGCAGGTATTCGTAATAGGAACCAAGCTTCTGAGTGGAATCTGGAGCAATCGTTTCATTTTCTTTTTCGAATTTTTCATGGTGTTTGCCGTATTTAAAAAGTTTTCGATGACTGTAAATAAACAGATCAAAGGTTCCGAGATTTTTAGCGAATCGGAAACCTCCAAAAATAAGCGGAGGGAGGCTAGAGAGAAAGAACGAGTTAATCAGCCGATTCAAAAAAAATGAATTATGGCTGAATAACAAATAGAGGATTCCAAAGCAGCCTCCGATCAGGAGATGCTTGAAAAAGCTTTTTCGGAACAATGAAGACATAAGAAACCATCCTTTCACTGATTTGATGTCATGCATATGGATTTTATTATAACGGGATCTATATAAATGTCAACAGATGAGAAATTCTAAACGAAAAAAAGAATATCGAAAGCTTGTTTGAAAAATATGAAACAAAAGGAGGAAACAAGATGAGAAAGAGGACAATTGCAGCGTTGTTAGCATGTACAATGGTGCTTGGTACAATAACCGGGTGTAGCAGTGAACCGAAAAATCCTGAAGATTCCGACACAGAAGCTGTTCAGGTATCGACAGAGGCTGCTGCAACAACATCAGCAGGTCCAAAGATATTTAATGATTATATGACGTCAGATGTTGATACTTTAAACAGCCATATTTATACATTAAGTGTCAGCTCAGATATTATCAGTCCGAGCACACTCCTTCTATACCGCCTTTATCCGACGGAAGACGGAAAAAGTTCAGACTATGTCCCGGAGCTTGCAGAAAGTAAACCGGAACAGCTGGATGAGGAAGGAAAAGTATGGCAGATTAAGATTCGCGAAAATGCAAAATGGGAAAACGGAGACCCGATTACAGTTGATGATGTGATTTATTCGTTTAAGATGTGTCTGGATCCGCTTATGGTAAATAGCCGTGCTTCTCAGCTTGCAAGCGACTACATCACAATCACAAAAGCTACAGAATATTCACTTCAGGGGACTGAGAATAAGGTTTCCTGGGATGAAGTGGGAATTAAGAGAAATGGTGATTATCTTCTTGGACTTGAACTGGATGCCCCGGTTACGGAAGCAGATGTCCGAAGCCATTTCCACTATGTATGGACTAATCTGGTACATAAGCCAACTTATGAAGCAGGAATGAACGCAGATCGAACAAAGACCTCATATGGCTCCACAAAAGATACTTATATGAGCTGTGGTGCTTACATTTTAACAGATTGGGTTCCTGGCTCTGTCTTTAAAATGAAGAGAAATCCAGATTATGTTCTTTCTGATATGATCAAGCTGGATGAGTATGTTTATAAAGTAGTAGCAGACAAAAATACTGCTCTTGAGCTTTATCTGAACGGTGAGATGGATGAAGTTACATTAAGCCCGGAGGCAATCGAACAGTATGTAGATGATCCGAGTATTAAGACGGGACCTGCAAAAGCCATTCAGGTAATTTCGATCAACCATGGAAATACCAATAATAATGGAATTCTTGGAAATGTAAATTTCAGAAAAGCATTGTTCTATGCAGTGGATCGTCAGAGCATTGCCAAAATGACAAACGGTATTCCGGCAAACTACCTCGTACCGAGTAAATGCCTTGGTCTTGATGGAAAAACATATCGTGAAATGTCGGAGGCACAGGAATATCTGGCAGACAATTTCGGATATGATCCGAAACTTGCAAAAGAGTATTACGATAAGGCGATGGCAGAGTGCGGTATCAGCAATCTGACTTTGACGTTACAGTACAATGAGACAAGTGCCAATAACAAAGCAGCATCTGAGTTTTTACACAAAACATTTCCGGAGATTTTTGGTGACAGTTTTACACTAGAATTGATGGCTGCTCCAAGTGGCGTTTTGAATTCCTATATTAAGGGATGGAAAAACGGTGATCCGAACAGCTATGAGCTTCAGTGGAGAGGCTGGAACACAAGTACAGAGGCTCCATGGAATGGACTTAAGGTTTATACCAGTATGTATTCAAACAAGAATGAGCCGTATTATAACGATGAGGTGGATGCGCTTTGGGAAAAAGCAAACTATGATCTGGAAGCAAAGAAGGATCCGGCATATCGTCTGGAGCTTGCGAGAGAAATTGAACAGATTATTTTAGATGAAGTCGCAGCATGTCCGGTATATGAAGCTCCGAACTACTATCTGATCAATCCGAAGGTGATCCTTCCGTCGGATGAATATATTCCGGGTTATGGATTTGGCTTTACGATCAGTGATAAAGAAGTATAACCGATAAGGAAACTGAATGGTTCTACAACATGCAGCCTGCCGGATCTTGCGTGCCGGCAGGCTGCTTTTTTATAACAGAAGATCCGATCACTGAAAGGAATGAATGAATGAATCTTGCCGAAATAACAACGGAAACTCGGAGGGAATGATATGACAAAATACATTATACAGCGAATTCTGGCGATGCTGGTGACTCTGTTTATTATTGTTACCATAGGATTTATGGTAATCCGGTTAATGCCAGGCGGAATTTTTGATGATGCTGTCGATATGACATATGAGCAGAGAGAAGCGCTGGAAGCAAAATATAATCTGGATAAGCCAATACCTGTTCAGTACGCACTATTTCTCAAAGGACTTGTGCTGGAGGGTGATTGGGGAACCTCATTAAAAATGTATGTAAATGTTCCGGTATGGGAAGTGATCAAAACAAAAATTCCGGTTACTCTTTATATTAACTTTTTTTCATTGATCATATCACTTCCGTTAGGAATTATCCTGGGAATTGTGGCAGCGGTCAGGAAAAATACAATGACAGACTATCTGATCTCATTTTTAGTCGTTATATTTATTTCAGTACCATCCTTTATTTTCGCTACGTTGCTCCAGTATTTTGTGGCATTTAAAGCAGGTCTGTTCCCAATCATTTTTGATGCGACAGTTGTTGGCTTGGATAAATTTTATTGTCTGGCACTTCCGATTCTGGCGTTGTCCCTTGGACCGATCGCCCGTGTGACCAGATATCTGAGAGCAGAGTTAGCAGAAACGATCAATTCGGATTTTATGCTTTTAGCTAAGACAAAGGGTCTAACAGAACGTAAAGCAACGATCAACCATGGAATCCGAAATTCCATGCTTCCGCTTATGAATATCATTGTTCCGATGTTTACCAGTATTATGGGAGGAAGTCTTGTAATTGAAACGATCTTTTCAATACCGGGAATGGGCGGCATTATGGTAAAATCCATCAATGCACCGGACTACACCGTAACACTGGCAGCCCTGATCTTTTATTCCGTAGTGTCACTTGTTACCGTATTGATCGTGGATCTTTCCTATGGCATTGTTGATCCACGCGTGAGGATGGGAGGGAAGAAATAATGACAAAGTTTTATTCTTCCGATGAAGCGGAATATAAAATTGATAAAACGGAATTTGAATTTGTTCAGTTAAAAGAAGATATTGCAGACGAAACATTTCAGGATAAAGCGATTGGATTCTTTAAAGATGCGATGATGCGTTTCTGTAGAAGTAAGGTTTCAATCATTGCTTTTATTGGAATTATCGTTATTTTATGTATGGCAATCGTTATGCCAATGACTAGTCGGTGGGGATACAATGATCAGGATCTGAATCGGATCAATCTGCCGCCTAAAATGCCAGTTCTGGAGAATGTCGGGATTCTGGACGGAACACGTTGGCTGACAAAACGCCGGGTGGATAGCCTAAATGATATGACCCGTTATCCGGAAGGATGCATTTTAAAGGTAATTAATCACCGAAACGTACAGGGTGTGGAGATGTGTGACATCAAGGTGGATTATTATAAGTACAGCGGTCTGGAAGATGGTACATATTTTTGGATGGGTACCGATTATCTTGGTCGTGATTTGTGGGTGCGAATGTGGCGTGGCGCCAGGGTTTCTTTGGCAATCGCATTTATCTCCGTGATCTGTAATGTTTTCATTGGTATTGTGTACGGTTCGATCGCCGGATATTACGGTGGAAAGGTTGATATGATCATGATGCGCCTGACAGAGATCATCGGTTCGTTCCCGGAAATTGTCGTTGTAACATTATTTATCCTGTTTTTCGGAACCGGTATTCTGTCGATCATTCTTTGTCTTGTGGTACAGAACTGGATCGGTACAGCCAGAATGATCCGTTCCCAGTTTTATCGATATAAAGGAAGTGAATATGTACTTGCGGCCAGAACTCTTGGTGTTAAAGATATGGCATTAATCTTCCGTCACATTTTACCAAACTCCATTGGTCCGATTATCACTCGTGCCATGATCGCGATCCCTGGTGCGATCTTTACAGAGTCGTTTCTGGCATATATTGGACTTGGTATCCGTGCACCGGAGAGTTCTATCGGGGTTTTGTTATCTCAGGGACAGAAGGTTATGCAGCAGTATCCGAATCAGGTGTTTTTCCCAGCAATTGTAATTTCTATATTAATGATCGCGTTTAATATGCTATCTAATGGTCTGCGTGACGCGTTTGATCCGACTCAGCGTGGTGCATAAGGAAAGGAGAGAAATCATATGGAACCTATTTTAAGTGTAAAAGATCTTTCAGTTTCCTTTAATGCATTTGCTGGAAAGGTCCATGCGGTTCGTGATGTGAGCTTTGACCTGATGAAGGGAGAAACACTGGCGATCGTAGGAGAATCTGGCTCAGGAAAATCAGTTACAATTAAGGCAATCCTTGGGATCCTTGCAAAAAATGGTCATATTGACAGTGGATCGATCATGTATCAGGGCGAAGATATGGCAAAATATAAAGAAAAAGATTTTTATAAGATTAGGGGAAAACGAATTTCTCTGGTATTCCAGGATCCGCTGTCTGCCCTGAATCCAATCATGAAGATAGGGAAACAGATTACAGAGGCATTAGTTTTAAGTGGTTCTATAGAGAAATCAAAGGCAAAGCAGAGAGCAATCGAGCTGATGGAGGCAGTAGGAATTCCAAATGCAGCAGAGCGCTATGAAGCATATCCGTTCCAGTTTTCCGGTGGCATGCGACAGCGTATCGTGATTGCGATCGCGCTTGCCTGTAATCCGGAGATCCTGATCTGTGATGAGCCAACGACTGCTCTTGATGTGACAATTCAGGCACGCATTTTGGAATTGATTGAGGATATGAAACGGGAACGTGATTTATCGGTCGTTTTTATCACTCATGACTTAGGTGTTGTTGCCAATATTGCAGATCGCGTATGCGTGATGTATGCAGGACGGATCGTGGAAGTGGGAACGTGTGAGGATATCTTCTATCGTCCGGCACATCCATATACATGGGCTCTGTTATCAGCGATGCCGGATCTCCATACGGAAGAAACATTATACGCGATTCCAGGTGCTCCGCCGAACATGCTTTATCCGCCAAAGGGAGATGCGTTTGCAGCAAGAAATAAATATGCGATGAAGATCGACTTTGACAAGGAACCGCCGTATTTTAGGATTTCTGATACTCATTACGCATCTACGTGGCTTTTACATCCAGATGCACCCAAAGTTGAGATGCCGGATATTTTAAAACACCGCATCGCCAGAATGATGGAGGAGGCAGAACGTGGAGAATAAAAAGACAACTTTAGCAGAGGGTCAAGATCATATTCTGGATGTGGAACATCTGAGTATGTATTTTACAACAAAAAATAAAGGAAAAAAATCAACTGTGAAAGCAGTTGATGATGTATCCTTTTATGTAAAGCGTGGTGAGACATTTGGTCTCGTTGGAGAATCCGGTTGCGGAAAAACAACGACGGGACGAACGATCATCCGCCTTTATGATCCAACTGGAGGCACTGTAAAATTTAACGACAGAGAAATTTCCGGAAAAATGAATAAGGAACTTCATCAGTATATTACAGATAATATTGCAATGATCTTTCAAGATCCGATTGCCTCTTTAAACCCAAGAATGACAGTTCAGGAAATTATTGCAGAAGGACTAAAGATCCGTGGTGTAAAGGATCCGGAAGAACTGCGCACAAGAGTGATCCGAATGCTGGAGCATGTGGGACTTCAGGCAGAGCATGCGTCTCGATATCCGCATGAGTTCTCTGGTGGTCAGCGTCAGCGTATTGGTATAGCGAGAGCGTTGATTGTGGAACCGCAGATGGTGATTGCCGATGAACCTGTATCGGCTCTTGATGTGTCTGTTCAGGCCCAGGTCATCAATCTGTTAAACAAATTGAAAGGAGAAATGGGGCTGACGATCCTGTTCATTGCTCATAACCTTTCGGTTGTCAAGTATTTCTCTAACCGGATTGGTGTCATGTATTTCGGAAAACTGGTCGAAATGGCAGATTCAGAGGAATTGTTTAAAAATCCTTTGCATCCGTATACAAAAGCGCTGCTTTCGGCGATCCCAGAACCAGATCCTCGAAAGGAGAAAAAACGTGTTAAGCTACATTATGATCCGGAGATGCATCACTATAGTGAATCCAATCTTCCATTTTATCATGAAGTAAGTCCGGGGCATACCATATACTGTTCGGATGAAGAATTTGATGAATACAGAAAAGAGTGGAAACCATAATCACGATCCGCTTTTTGCATAAAGAAACGGGGCTGTCACAGTGGCAATGTAATTGCCGGGCGACAGCCCCGTTTTGTGGATCCTGACAGATCGGATCCGGTTATCTTCGTCCGGTATTCCAAAGAATATCGTGGTTGATCGTTTGGTAGAACATCTCGCGGACCTTGTCATGGTCTTTGGTCTGACCGAGGATCCACATCAGCTTTGTCACGGTCGCTTCTAACGTCATATCGTAGGATTCAATGAGACCAAAAGCATTTTTGATCTTTTGACCGACTTCATAGACGGACATATTACTGCCCTCCTGCGTTACCTGCGTGGTCATCACGACGATCTTTCCCATGGAGATCCATTTTTCGATCGAGCTGTAGAAGTCTCCGGATTCATAGGACGGAAGTCCGCCGACACCGAAGGATTCGATCACAACAGCGTCGTAATGTTCCGCCATGTAATCAAGCAGGCTGGAGTCCATTGATGGGATCAGCTTTAAGAGGCTGACCTGGCTGTCCATTTCATGGTAGAAGCGGACGCCCTCACGATCCTGCCATTTATCATCAATATAATATAGAATATGCTCGTCCTGGATCACGGCCAGATACGGGAAATTAATGCTGGAAAAAGCATTGTAGCTCTTGCTGCGTTCCTTTTTTCCACGGGTTCCGGCAATGACCTTTCCGTCAAAGACGATGGTTACGCCATGAGCACGATCCGAAGAAGCGAAGCGCAGGCTGTCGAGAAGGTTTGTCCGTGCATCTGTCACGTCAAGATCGATCGGTTTCTGGGCACCGGTGATCACGATGGGCTTGCTGGAGTGCTGGACAAGATAGGACATGGCGGCAGCTGTGTAAGCCATTGTATCCGTTCCGTGGCAGATCACAAAGCCGTCATAATTGTCGTAGTTGTCTTCCAGAACCTGGGCAAGCTTGAGCCAGTGCTTCGGGTGCATATTCGTGCTGTCGATGTTTAAGACCTGCACCGTCTCCACCTCGCAGAATTTTTTCGCATCCGGTACATAAGATAACAGTTCATCGCCGGTGAGGAGCGGTGTCAGACCGTTTTCACCTCTCTTGCAGGCGATCGTTCCTCCCGTTCCAAGCAGCAGAAGGTGTTTCATGGTTTTTAAATCCCCTTTCGTTTGCAATCATCTCACATATGGTTTATAGTATAACACAGGAGGATTCAGAAAGTAAAGGCGGCGGATGGTTTGGAGAGAAAGAATCATCCGGGAAAGGAGAGAGATGACGAAGATACCGAAAGATCCGGTCATGCTGTTAAGCTATATCAACACACAACTGCGGGACAATTACCCGGACATGGACGAGTTGTGCAGGTCGCTTTGTCTAGACAGGAAAGACGTGGATGAGAAACTCGCGTCGATCGATTATGAGTACGATCCGGAAAAAAATCAGTATGTATAGAGTAAGCGGCCGATCCTGGCTTTCCAGGGCATGAGCCGCAGAAAAATAGAAGTGGAAAAAAGCACCGTGGAAAAGGCTGCATAGCGGATCGGAGAATCACAGATACTGGTTTCATGAACAGATGGAAGCAGAAAAACAGAAATCAGAAAATTGCAGTAAAAAAACGCTCCGGCGGCGGATGGAGACAATGGGTCAGGAATTTTATGCTCTGCGGTCTGACGGGATGGGGACTTGAGATTCTTTTGACTTCCGTGGAAGGCTTTGCGGCTGGAGATATGAAATTCATGGGAAAGACATCAATATACATGTTCCCGATATATGGAATGGGAATCCTTTTGGGGCCCATCGGGAAATGGGTGGACAGTTGGATCGGAGACCGGGGACAGATCGCGGTAAAGGACAGGATCTTCCGCCATGGGATCCTGGACATGGTCCTGATCTTTTCCGCAGAATACCTCACGGGAACATTCTTGAAAAGCCTTGGGATATGTCCGTGGGATTACACCGGGCGGATGCTGAGCGTTGACGGCGTGATCCGGCTGGATTTTGCTCCGTTCTGGTTCATGACAGGACTTCTCTTTGAATATCTGACAGGAGGAAAAGAGGAAATCCTTTCCAGAGATCCGGAAACGGAAAAGCCAATATATAGACAGATTTGAGCTGGATTTTAGATGGATTCGAGGTGCATTTGAGTTGCAAATAAGAGGTTTATTTAATATAATATAACTTATGAACCTCATTGCTGTAACTCTTTAAAGTGTATGAAAGGCAATTGTTCAATAGGTGGGCACACCTGCTGTGCTGACCGTAAGAGAGCACCGTTACTGTTAAAGAAAATATGGGAGGTTTGTTACTTATGATAAGATTATTACTTGTCCTGTTCACACTGGTGGGATTTTTGATCTTCAGCTATCCGTTCCTTGTGGCACAGGTATCGCTTGGAAAGAAAGATCCCCACGCGCGGGATCTGGAGACGATCAAGGTCGTCCGGTCCGTGTTCAAGGTACTCTTAAAGCTGGCGGGGGTGACCGTGACGGTGAAGGGCGCGGAAAATATACCGGAAGACACAGCGGTCCTCTATGTTGGAAACCACAGAAGCTATTTTGATATTCTTGCGGGCTACACGACAGTTCCGACACTGCTCGGTTTCGTCGCAAAAAAGGAGATGGAAAAGATCCCACTCTTACGCACCTGGATGGTGAACGTGAACTGCCTGTTCTTAGACAGAAAGAACATCAAAGAAGGCTTAAAGATGATCCTTCAGGGAATCGAGAAGGTAAAAAACGGCGTTTCCATCTGGATTTTCCCGGAGGGAACGAGAAATCCGAACGAAGATATCACGGAGCTCCTTCCGTTTAAAGAGGGGAGCTTAAAGATTGCGGAGAAATCCGGCTGTCCGGTGGTCCCGGTGGCGATGACAGGAACGGCGGAGGTGCTGGAAAAACACTTCCCGTTTATCACCCCGTCCCATATTACGATCTACTACGGAAAACCGTTCTATGTAAAAGAATTGGAAGCCGAAGATCGGAAACATCCGGGTGCTTACACTAGAAATGTATTGATCAGAATGCTGAAAGAAATGCAGGAAGAAAAACAATAAGGTTTCAGGCGGATAAAATGGCTTGAAATGATATGACAGGACAAGGTTTCGGAGAGATCTGCTGAAAAAGCAAAAGAAATTTTGGGAAATACCTGGGGAGAAATGACAGAAAGCAGAGGCATAAAATATATGAAAAATCTTGACTTAAAAGAATGCAGGGACAAGCTGGACGTGATCGATAAAGAGATCGTCCGTCTGTTTGAGGAGCGCATGTCCGTCTGCGGAGATGTGGCGGAATATAAGATCGGAACAGGAAAAGCCGTTTACGATGCGGCGAGAGAGGCACAGAAGATCGCAGCGGTTCAGGAGCTGGCCCACAGTGAGTTCAATAAAGAGGCGGTAAAGGAGATCTTTTCCCAGTTAATGTCCGTCAGCCGCAGATACCAGTACAGCCTGTTATCCGCTCACGGTATGGGAATGGACACCGGATTTACGGAAGTGGAGACCATCGGGAAGAAGAATAAAAAGATCGTCTTCCAGGGCGTCGAGGGCGCTTACAGCCATGCCGCCGCGAAGTTATATTTCGGCGAGGACGCGGATCTTTACCATGTTCCGGAGTTCGAGGACACGATGCGCGAGGTGGAAGAGGGACGCGCTGATTATGCGGTACTTCCCATCGAGAATTCCACAGCCGGTTTCGTGATCAACAACTACGACCTGCTCTTAAAGTATAAGAATTACATAGTCGGCGAGGTCTATGTCCCGGTTGCCCATATGCTGCTCGGCGTTCCGGGAGCGGAGCTCTCCGATATCAGGACCGTTTACTCCCATGCCCAGGCTCTGGCCCAGAGCGCTGATTTCCTGTCCGCCCATAAAGACTGGAAACAGATCGCTGTCTTAAACACGGCTGTGGCTGCAAAGAAGGTCATGGAGGAGAAGGATCCGTCCCAGGCGGCTGTCGCAAGCCGTACAGCGGGAGAACTCTATGGAATGGAGATCCTCGCGGAGGAGATCAACAATGTAAAGGGAAATACGACGAGATTTCTGATCCTTGGAAAAGAGCCGGTGTACGCAAAGACTGCCGGAAAGATCAGCGTGGCCTTTGAGATCCCGCACAAGAGCGGTTCCCTATACAACATCCTTGGAAATTTTATTTTTAACAATGTCAATATGACGATGATCGAATCCAGACCGATTCCGGAAAAGAGCTTTGAGTACCGGTTCTTCGTGGATTTCGAAGGAAACTTAAGCGATGCGGGCGTGAGAAATGCACTGACCGGTCTTGCTGCGGAAGCTTCCGTCATGAGAATTTTAGGTAATTATTAGAGAGATACGGTCCGGGAAAATCCGGACCGATTCTTATATCAACAGATATTTGATGCAGGCGATATGATGGACATAAAACGGGTCCGGCGATCGTCGCGCACAGAGCAAGGAGGAAAAAACATGGCAGCCCTTACATTTGCAGCCATCGATGTGGGATCCTTTGAGGTGGAGATGGGGATCTATGAGATCTCAAACCGCAACAAGATCCGAAAACTGGATCAGATCCGTCACGTCACTGCGCTGGGAAAAGATACCTACAATAACGGAAAGATCAGCTATGAGATGGTGGAGGAGCTTTGCGATGTGCTTGCGGATTTTGCAAGGATCATGAAATCCTATAAAGTCACGGAATACCGTGCCTACGCCACAAGTGCGATGCGCGAGGCGAGAAACAATAGGATCGTTCTGGATCAGATCCGTGTCCGAACCGGGATCCAGGTACGGATTATCAGCAACTCGGAACAGCGATTTCTGGGCTACAAGGCCATCGCGGTGTCCGATGACGAGTTTGATGAGAATATCCAGCAGGGAACCGCTATCGTGGACGTGGGATTCGGCAGCATGCAGATATCCATGTTTGATAAAAACCTTCTGGTGAATACGGAAAATCTGCCGTTAGGTGTTCTGAGGATCCGCGGTACTCTGGAAGAGGTCGATACGACGATGGAACAGTACCGGGAGCTTATTGATGAGATGGTGGACAATGAACTCCAGAACTATAAAAAAATGTATTTAAAGGAGCGGAAGATCAAGCATCTGATCGGGATCGGTGAGAACATCCTGTATCTGTTTCGGTACGAGGAAGACGGAAAGCCGCTCTCAAGGATCACGAGAGAGCAGTTTGAAGAGTTTTACACCCGCCTGAGCACGATGAATGAAGAGCAGATGGAGGAGCATTTCGGGGTGAACAGGGAGTACGCTTCCTTACTTATGCCATGCGCGGTGATCTATAAGAAGTTTCTTGAGATGACGGGAGCAGAGATGATCTGGATCCCCGGGGTACGGCTCTGTGACGGGATCGCGGCGGAGTTCGCGGCGGACAAGAAGCTTATAAAATTCCGGCACAATTTTGATAACGATATTATCAGCACTTCCCGTTCCATGGCAAAACGCTACCAGTGCTTAAGCCGGCACACGGAGACTGTCGAGAAATATGTGCTCCAGGTCTTCGATACAATGCGGAAATACCACGGAATGGGGCAGAGAGAGCGCCTGCTTTTGCAGATCGCGGTGCTGATCCATGCCTGCGGAAAGTTTATCAGTGTCCGGAATTCCAATGAGTGCGCTTACAACATCATCATGTCCACGGAGATCATCGGTATCTCCCATTTGGAGCGGGAGATCATCGCAAATGTGGTCCGCTATAATATCCGGGATTTCGATTACAATATGGTCCGGATGGAGACAGAATTAGATGAAGTGACGGACAGCTTCAGCGGGCAGAACGAGGTCATGCTTCTGATCGCAAAGCTCACAGCAATGCTGCGTCTGGCGAATTCCATGGACCGCGGACACAGTGCAAAGCTCGCGGACTGCCGGATGACCGTGAAGGATCAGAACCTGATCATCACGACAGATTATCACGGCGATATTACGCTGGAGTCTGTTTCCTTTGAACAGAAGGCGGCGTTCTTCGAGGAGATTTTTGGAATTCGGCCGGTGCTTCGCCATAAAAAGTATGTATAGTCAGGTCTGACCGGAACCAACGCATTCAGGGAGGCGGTAAAGAAAGATGAAAAAAGAAGAAAAAAAAGACAATACACAGAAGGCCAGGAAAGGAAAAGAACAGGGAATTGAGTATTTTCAGGATCCGAAAAATTATGTAAACCGAGAGCTGAGCTGGCTGGAGTTTGACTGCCGTGTACTGGAGGAAGCCAGAGATAAGACCAACCCACTCTTTGACCGTTTAAAATTCTTAAGCATCACGGCATCAAATCTGGATGAGTTTTTCATGGTCCGCGTGGCCTCCTTAAAGGACATGGTCCATGCCGGATATAAAAAACCGGATATCGCCGGAATGACGGCTCAGGAACAGTTGGATAAGATCAGCGTCCGGACCCATGAACTGGTGGTTCAGCAGTATAATACCTACAACCGGTCCCTGCTTCCGGCACTCAGAAACAACGGATTAAATCTGATCGAGTGCCATGAGGACCTGACACCGGAACAGGGAGAGTTTGTGGACCGGTATTTCAGGGAGGAGGTTTACCCAGTACTCACCCCGATGGCGGTGGACTCCTCGAGACCGTTCCCCCTTGTCCGGAATAAATCCTTAAATATCGCGGCACTGCTGAAGAAAAAAGACGGCGATGAGGAACTGGAATTTGCCATGGTACAGGTTCCGGCGGTGCTTCCGCGGATCATAAGCCTCCCGGTGACCACCGATGAGGACCACAACGAGACGCGGAATGTGATCTTTCTGGAGGAGATCATCGAGCGGAACATGCAGCAGCTGTTCTTAAACTACGATATCGTGACATCCCACCCGTTCCGAATCATGAGAAACGCCGATTTCTCCCTTGACGAGGAGGAAGCTGTGGATCTTCTCGAGGAGATCGAGAAGCAGTTAAAGCGCAGGCAGTGGGGCGAGGTCATCCGTCTGGAGATCGAGGATAAGGCGGATCAGAGACTACTCAAGGTATTGAAACGGGAACTTGAGGTCAACGAGGAAGACATCTTCGAGATCCCGGGCGCTCTGGATCTGACGGTCCTTATGAAGATGTACGGCCTTGACGGATACGACCATTTAAAGACACCGAAATATACGCCTCAGCCGGTTCCGGCACTGATGAATGATGATGATATCTTCACGAATATCCGGAAAGGTGATATTCTCCTGATGCATCCTTACGAGACCTTTGATCCGGTTGTGGATTTTGTGAGAAGCGCGGCAAGAGATCCGGAGGTGCTGGCGATCAAGCAGACCCTCTACCGTGTCAGCGGAAATTCCCCGATCATCGCAGCTCTGGCGGCAGCGGCGGAGAACGGAAAACAGGTATCGGTACTTGTGGAGCTGAAAGCCAGATTTGATGAGGAGAACAACATCATCTGGGCGAAGAAACTTGAGAAAGCAGGCTGCCATGTGATCTATGGCCTTGTGGGCTTAAAGACCCACTCGAAAATCACCCTTGTGGTCCGGAGAGAGGAGGATGGCATCCGCAGATATGTTCACCTCGGAACCGGTAACTACAACGATTCCACCGCAAAGCTCTATACGGACTGCGGAATCATGACATGTCATCCGCTGATCGGTGAGGATGCCACAGCAGTTTTCAACATGCTTTCCGGTTATTCGGAACCCTTAAACTGGAATATGCTCTCCGTGGCACCGCTGTGGCTGAGAACAAAATTCCTGCGTCTCATTGAGCGTGAGACGAAGAATGCCCGGGCAGGAAAGCCGGCTTCCATTATTGCAAAGATGAACTCTCTCTGTGATAAAGAAATCATCGCGGCCTTATATGAGGCGTCCTGCGCTGGTGTCAAGATCCATCTGGTGGTCCGTGGAATCTGCTGTCTGAAGGCAGGAATTCCGGGACTTTCCGAGAATATTGAAGTCCGCTCCATCGTCGGGGAATTTCTGGAACACGCGCGGATCTTTATCTTCGAGAATGACGGAAGCGAAGAGATCTACATGGGAAGCGCCGACTGGATGCCGAGAAACCT
>ERZ791808.1032-NODE-1032-length-23702-cov-3.032731_pt1 | contig 23702 bp, 17 predicted proteins | sample MGYA00510305_ERZ791808 | MGnify/ENA primary metagenome ERZ791808 (study PRJEB30046, sample SAMN00792024) | human gut metagenome | study: EMG produced TPA metagenomics assembly of the A metagenome-wide association study of gut microbiota in type 2... | reverse complement strand
CGGAAAATCTGAAGGCATACGTCTAAAGTGAACGGGTATGCTCCGGAATATGTATTTTTTCATACACTTCATGACTTCTGACATCTTGTAAAAAATTTTTCCATTTAGTTTTAAGTAAGGGATGACTTTTGTTCGCCGATATTTTTCTAGTTTTTTTTATCTATTTTGAGTATCATACAAATATCTTGATTATCAAGAAGTTTTTCCCCGTCAAGCCCTTGATTTATTTTACTAAGAGCATCTATTTTTTCTTCAATTTTTTGAAGTTTATCTAGGCATTTACTAAAACCTTTTACCATAATATCGTCAGCTTCTTCTTCCATGATTTTTTATTGCTTGTTCAAAGTCGTTTAAATTCCGGTGAATGATGTTTTCTTGAAGTATTCGTTTGATTTCCTTTACTTGAAAATATACTTTACCACCCATTTTGACGTGTTCTATTGTATTATTGGCTCGTAATCTTTGCAGGGTACGGTTGCTTATTTTTAATAATTCGCAAACTGCGTAATTATCGAGCCAATCATCTTCAAGTGTATTGTTTTTCTTTGTTTGCATGATGTAATCTGCAATAAGGTCAAGTTTTTCCATTATTGTTTTAAATGCCGTTTCCTCGATTGTTATAACTTCCATATTGTAATTTTAAGTTTTTACAAAAATGAAAAAATCACAAAGGCATTTTGCCCTAGATTTTTAACATAGGGCAAAATAAAGTTTGAAATGATTTAAGTGTTTTATTACAAATGTTTTAGCATATTTATTGTTACATGACTAAAAAACTTTGGCTTTGTTTTTTTGCAGAATTGTGACAAACCCCTATTTGCCCCTTATAGGGTTGTGGAAGCATTTTCCTCGTCCATTTTTTTTAATAATGCTTTTTTTAATTCGTCCAGAAATTCGGTACGATTTATTTTTTCCCATTTTATTTCTTTGTAGATATTATAAATATCGTCAAGCTTTACGTGAAGGCTTGTTTCCATCCAGTTTGCAACCTGTTTTATCGTTGCGTTCCCGAAGCATTTATTTGCGACGAGAGCATAAATGAGTTGTACTAAACTGCGTTTACTGTCTTGCCACGTTAGATTGTAGTTTACAAACTCTTTTTTTTCAAGTTCTTCCAACTTTTTGTTTAGAAAAGAGGTTAAAAGAACGTTTGCTAATACTTGGGCTACTTTATGATCCCATAAAGTGGTGAAGCTTGTGTCAATTTCAAATGCGAGATCTTCCTGATTTATTAAGATCACCTTTTTGTGCGTGAAAAAAATCTCATCAAAATAATTTGCATCTAAACGTAAATACTGATAAATATATACGTTATCAGTGTAGAAATCATTGATTTTATTCAAGTATGAAAGGTCGTATTCCTGCGTTACTGTTGGCGGTTTTTTAGATTCGATTTTCCATATTTGATTGTAAAATATTAACCGACTACACAATACAGGTTTCAACTTCTTAAAGAATTGAATTTCCTCTTCTACGGTTCTAAATTGGTAATCTTTTAGGAAAATTTTTAGTTTCTCTAATGCCATATGTAAAATAGATATGGCTGTTTCTGAATGATCTTCAATTTTCTCACTTTGATTCTCTAATACGAGTAACTCATGCTCAACTTTTTCGAGCAAATTCATGATGAATGCTTCCATTTTTTTCGATTTAGTAGTTTACATTCATAATTTATGAAATAAATCACTAAAACGTTGAAGAGTAGTCTATATTGTTACATTCTGTTCGTATATTTATTTGTTATATTAAATTATTTTTCTATCTTTGTTGTAGATAATTGCGTGACAATTGGCGACAAAAAATTGTGACCTAATTTGTGACCTGAACGCTCTTTGATACTTTAAAGTACTGTAAATCAGTGGATTTTATATAGAATTGGTATTCCCAGCTGGATCACCAAAGGCGATTATGAAAATAGTCGCCTTTTTTGTTGATCTTCAGATTGTTGTTCTGACAATCAGGTATCAAAGACGGCTTAACGGATCAAGAAGATAGTGTACACAAAAAGTGTGTATATCCTTTGTTTTTCATGTAAATAGATGTCTCGATACAAAGGATTTTTGGGGATATTTGTTCTGTAACTGAATATTATCTATTTTTGTCTGGGAAATAGGATGTGTAATGGAAATGAAACAAAATATAGTGTCGGATATAAAACGAGGTAGCTTACCTGCCTTTAAGGAATTTTTTGATGATTACTATATTATGTTATGTGTATTTGCTGCCCGTTATTTGAAAGATGATGAACAATGTAAGGATGTGGCCCAAGAAGCCTTAGCAGGGTATTGGGAGAGGCGGGAGGATTTCGATGATATATATAAGGTGAAAGGGTATCTTTATACCGTTACACGAAATTCTTGTTTGAATATCTTGCGTCATGCAAAAGTAAGTCAGGATTATCAGAAAAACTACGAGGACGAGTTGGAGTCCGAGAGTGCTTTCGAAGATCATGTTATTGAACAAGAAACTTATCTTTTGGTGCAAAATGCAGTGGATAAATTACCTCCTCAAATGCGGCGGATTATTCGTTATTCTCTTGAGGGATTGAATAACCCGCAGATAGCGAAGGAGATGGGAATCGGGGAAGGAACGGTCAAATCACTGAAACAAACGGCTTATCGTAAATTGAAAGATCAATTAAAAGAATATTTTTACCTACTGCTGTTTCTTTGATATAAAACACTATGAATCATTTTATTATATTGCTATTTTATTTTTTAACATTTTGATTTGTAATTTTTTTTACTTTTCGACTATTCCTGTTTGATGGTTGGCGTGTTATATATGAAATTAAACAGGTAATTATGGGATTATCAAAAAAGCATTTTTTAATAGCTGAGGTATTAGCGGCATTTTTTACCAATACTCAAACAGAACAGCAGGAGGAGGAGTATGAGATTTGGGAGAAAGAACGGGAGAGTAATCGTGATTTGGCTAAACACGTGCTGGATAAAGATAATTATATCCGATTTGAACGTATCGCAAATCGATTTGACCGGCAAAAGGGGTGGAAGGTTTTTAAAGATTCTTTGATCAAAAATTCCGAAGTTACCCATGAAATAGATTTGAAGTCTGTCACACGGGAAAAGGATTCTAGAAGAAGGTTGAATCGATTCAGGTATTGGGTTGGGTATGCAGCCGTGGGAATTATTTTGATATCTTGTGGTATGTTTTATTGGATAAACCGACCTGTAGAGGAAAAACGGGAAACTATTTTTGCTTATCAGATTGATGCCGGCACGACCGGAGCCCGTTTGACGATGGCGGATGGAAAAGTAGTGGATATTGTAAAAGACCAGACATTTTTGTTAAAAGAACAGGATGGCACTATGATTGTGACTGATTCGGCAGGCATTGATTATCTTGTGCATGAGGTCAAGGATGAAAAAAAAGAAGTGCGGAATACCATTCAAACGTTGACGGGAATGGAGTACACGCTGACTTTGTCAGATGGAACGATCGTTTATTTGAATGCAGAATCGGAAATTAATTTTCCCGTGAGTTTTAAGGGGGAGCAAAGAATAATTGAATTATCCGGGGAAGCTTATTTTGTGGTTGCTAAAGATGAGAAACACCCTTTTGTCGTGAAGACCCCGGATTTGTCGGTTAAGGTGTTGGGTACTTCTTTTAATTTGCGTGCTTATGGGAACGAGAAAAATGTCGTGACAACTTTGGCAGAAGGAAAAGTCCAGGTATTCGATGGTCAGAAATTTAGGGATATTACTCCCGGGGAACAGGTGGTTTACGAAAAAGAGACAAAAAACATGCAGGTAAAGCAAGTGGATGTTTCTCGTTATACTGCTTGGCGGGATGGGAAATTTATCTTTCGGAATGAACGGTTGGAGGATATTATGATGTACTTGGCTCGATGGTACAATGTTCAATATAAATTTATGGATGACAAGGTAAAGGATATACGAATAGGTGCTAAGTTAAACAGATACAGCGACATGAGCCCGATAATTGAAATGTTAAAGACCAACGCGGAGATGTCAGTCTGTTTGGTAGATGGTGTGTATTATATTTCAGTACGATAAAAAAAGATGCGTTTATGTTACCAGCATAAACGCATGTAATAAACTAGAGTTGTAGTTCATTTATTAATCATTCAAAATTATGAAAAAAAAGCGAGATTCAGGCTTCCCGCTTAGGGAAAACTGGCAGAAAATTTTATTGGTTATGAAACTAAAGTTGTTTTTTATTTTAATTGCTTGTTGTCAGGTGACAGCAGCAGTGCATTCACAAAATAAACTTTTGGATATGCACTTGAAGAATGTGTCGTTAGAACAGGTGATTTGGGAATTGGAGGGAAAGACTGATTTTACGTTTATGTATTGGACTTCCGAGATTAAGGATGTGAAAGTCTCTGTGGATATGAAACAGAAATCGATAGATGATATTCTTAATTTTTGTTTGCGTAACACGGGATTGGTATATGAGATAAATGGTGATGCCATCGTGATTCATCGACTGAAAGATGAAGATTCGAGAAAATTGAATCTAGTCAAGGGGGTGGTGAAAGATAAAAACGGAGAGCCGTTGCCGGGTGTGACCGTCATGGAAAAAGGTACAAAAAGTGGTGTGGCTACCAATCTCAAAGGAGAGTTTACCTATTCTACTTTTAAGGATACAGTGACATTCGTTGTTTCATTTGTCGGGATGAAAACGAAAACAGTAACGTGGAAGGGACAAAAATTACTGACTGTTATCTTGGAGGAAAATGCCCAAGAGATGGATGAGGTAGTGGTTACCGGGTACCAGACGGTGAAGAAACGCTCCATGGCAGGATCTACCAGTTACGTGAAAGCAGAAGATTTAGTGTTGACCGGTACACAAACCCTGGAGCAGGCTTTACAGGGAAAGATTCCCGGGATGGTGGTTATGAACAAGAGCGGCTTGACTGGAACCCGCCAGCGGGTGAGAGTACGCGGAACATCCACCCTGTTGGGTAGCGCCGAACCGGTATGGGTAGTGGACGGCGTGATACAGGAGGACCCGCTTCCGTTTAAATCCAATGATTTGACCAACTTAAACCCGGACAACACGGATATGATTAAAGATTTCGTGGGAGGCGCCATCTCTTGGTTGAACCCGAACGACATCGAAAACATCACCGTGCTGAAAGATGCATCCTCTACCGCCATCTACGGAACGAAAGCCGCCAATGGCGTGATTGTCATCAATACCAAAAAGGGTGAAAAAGGGCGTATGTCCGTGAATTATAATACCAATATGTCGCTTACTCCCCGTTTGAATTACAATCGGATGGAGTTGATGAATTCCAAGGAACGCGTGGACGTATCCCGTGAGGCTTACGAGAACGGATTGGTGCTGGGCTCGGATCAAAAAATGGGATACTTGGGTTTGGCTCTTGCATTCGAGCGTCGGGAGATCAGTCTGGAGGAATTCAGCAAAGGGGTACGCGAGTTGGAAACGAACAACACCGACTGGTTTGACCTTCTTTTCCGTAATTCATTCAGCCACAATCATAACATCAGTATCTCGGGTGGAAGCGACAAAGCCACTTATCGGGCCTCTTTCGGATACAACGACACGCGGAATACCGCTATAGGGAACGACCAAGAGCAATACACGGGAAACGTGAATTTGACAACCACCATGTGGAACCGCGTGACCTTCAATGTCGGTTTGAACGGAAGTACGTCAAAGACCTCTGCCTTTGTCGGGAATGATCCCTACGGGTATGCCACCTCGACCAACCGAGCCTTGAGAGCCTACGATGAAGACGGGAAATACTTCTTCTACAAGGCGACGAACGGGTATGAATTTAATGTACTGAACGAGTTGCGCAATAGTAGCAACGAAAACACGACTTCTAACGTAAATGCTAATTTCTCGCTACGCTGGAAGATCCGGGACGATTTGAATTTTAACACGACCTTCTCCTACGGCTATAGTTCGACTCACGGGGAAACTTACTACACGGAGCAGACGAATCATATTGCTGTTATCCGGCAATACGATTTCGAAGCGGTAGCCGAGGGCAGTGATGCCTATAACAATTCCTGGTTGCCGGTGGGCGGTGAAATGACCGAACTGAGAAACAGCAGTGAAAACTGGGGTTGGAGAAACCAATTGGAGTACACGAAAGTGTTCAACGAGGTACACTCTTTTTCCGCCATGCTTGGGCAAGAGATGCGTAGCGGATCTACTTCCAGTTATAATCAAACCAATTACGGTTATTTGCCCGAAAAAGGACATATTTTCGTTAATCTACCCGAATATCGGACAGAGGGAACTGGGAATGCGATGGTCGTATATACCAATCCCTATTTGAAAAACCAACCCAAACTGACTAGAACGAAATCGAATAACATCTCCTTTTACACGGCTTTGTCCTACATGTATGACAATCGTTATGCGGTGAACGTAAGCGTGCGCGCAGATGCCTCCAACCAGTTCGGACAAGATAAAAGTACCCGTTTCCGCCCTATCTGGGCTCTCGGGTTCCGTTGGAACGTGGGGTCGGAACATTGGCTGCAAGGACAAGATTTGTTGAGCGACATGAACATCCGGTTCACCTACGGGTTCCAAGGAAACGTGGCTAACGGCGTCAGTCCGGACTTGATCGCCACGATTACTGCTAACCCTTCCTCTACTGGTGGCGGGTATTCACTGAAAGTGCCCACGTTGCCGGCGCCGGGATTGAAATGGGAAAAGGTGCAGAGTATCAATTTGGGTACGGACTTCAGTCTTTTCAAAAACCATATCATGGGATCGTTTGAATACTATTACAAAAAGACTACCGACATGGTCGTGCAACAAGAGGTGCCTCTGGAAAATGGTGTCGTTTCCCGTGCCATCAACGGTGGGGAGATGAAAAATTCAGGATGGGACGCTACGATCAGTTTCACTCCGTGGCGGAGCAAGGATTGGTTGCTAACCTTGGGATTCAATTTCGGCAAGGTGAACAACAAAGTCAACTCCACTCTCGAACCGAATGGCAGATGGCAGGAAGCTGCCTCCGGTAACCTAAACAAAGAGGGATACGCCGTATCCAGTTTCTGGGCATTCCGATTCACGGGCTTGAATCCCGAGAACGGAGGACCGCAATTCGACCTCACGGGAATCGATTTGGATGCTGCCGCATCGGATGCAACCCTTTACATGGACTATGCCGGAAAAATGGATCCGGATTTCACCAGCGGTATGTCGTTTACCTTACGATATAAAACATTGAGTCTTACCAGCGGATTGTATTTCAGTTTCGGGAACAAAGCTTTCATGGCACCGATGTCTTCCAATTACGAGTCCATACCGGGCGAAGAGTACAATATGTCGACCGAATGGCTGAAACGTTGGCGGAAACCGGGTGACGAGAAAACGACCACAGTACCCTCGTTGCCGAATATTTCCACCAGCGCCCAACCGATAAACGTTCCTGTGTCTGTCGGCACCAGATTGAAACCGTACGAATTGTATGCTAAATCCGATGTGCGGGTAGTGGACGCTTGGTTTATCCGTTGCAATTCGATTCAGTTGGCTTATACCCTTCCGCCTGCCAAATTGCCACATTTCCTGCAAAACCTTTCGGTTTCGTTCTCCATGACCAACCCGTTCCAAATCCGGAGTAAGGATTTCTTGGGTCGGGATCCGGAAGTGGCTTTGGGCAACCAACCGATGAGTCACGATTACTCGTTGGGTATCAGTCTTAGTTTTTAAAAATCATTGTAATAAAACCTATGAAAAAATTAATATATATACTTGTAACTTTGGCGTTTTTCGGGTGTGACGATTTCCTCGAAGAAACCAGCCAAAACCAGATACGCCCTTCAACGGTTTCCGATATGGAAAAAATTCTGGAAGGGGAGGCTTATCTGACGGAAACGGAGTCGGAGATGTTCAATTATGTCACTGCTTTTCTGACGGATGAGATAAAATGCAGTCTATACGACGAGAATAATGTATCTATTGCAGGTACTTTTAAAAACCTGAAAGAGACTTGGCGCAGAATGTTCTGTTATGATGTCACCATGTTTGACGAAGGGGATGAGGATGAGAAGGCACACACGGATTATTGGTCGTTGCCGTACGAACGAATCAAGGGGTGTAACATCGCCTTGGACTACGTGGACGATATGCAAGGCGATGACGACCGGAAAGCCTATTTAAAGGGAGAGGCATTGGCATTACGCGGGTTCTATTACCTCCATTTGGTGAATCTCTTCTCCCTGCCGTATACCTACGGGGATCCTACGAAGAACCCGGGAGTACCCTTGAAATTAAGATCCGGGGTCACGGAAGAAAAACCTTCCCGCGGGACGGTGGCTGGCGTGTACGAACAGATTGAAAAAGACCTGTCGGAAGGGGCACGATTGATGCTGGCAAATCCGCAAAACCTGACGCTATACCGGATGAACGGTACGGCGGCTTACGGGTTGCTTTCCCGGGCTTACCTTTACATGGGAAAATGGGACAAGTGTATAGAGTATGCGGATTCGGTGTTTAAAGAAAATAAAGACTTGGCTTATTTCCCGGACTATACCGGATATGGTAAAGTATGGAGTGTTCGTTATTGTCCGGATGAAATTTTATGGGCATGTTATTATAAAGTACCAACAGGTAGCAAGCAAATCTTTGGCTGGAGTTATCCAAGTCCTTGGTTGCCCTCGGACGAACTGGTAAATCTGTACGGGCAAGACATTGATCCGGATCAAGAGGAAGATATTCGGGCAACCCTGACACACCAAAAAAGTTATTTGCAAAAAGGTACTGCCTATATCAATGGCGTTCGTCAAGAGTGGATTAACGGCATCTTTAAGGCAATCGACGCTTACGCCGGTATCCGGACGGGAGAGGTGTACCTGAATCGGGCAGAGGCTTATATTCGCAAATACGTGGAGAATGGCGATGCCGTGGCGGGGCAGAAAGGATTGGATGACCTGAACCTATTGCGGAGCAACCGGATTCGGAATTATATCGAGAAGCAGTTAAATAATTTCGCTTCTCCTCAAGACCTGTTGGATCTCTGCCTGCGGGAACGCCGCCGGGAACTTTGCTGGGAAGGTAACTTCCGATGGTTCGATATGCGTCGCACGGGAATGCCCCGGATCGAGCATGAGTTCTTCTACCAAGAATCGGATAAGAGCAAATATGTACTGGAAGAAAACGATCCCCGCTATGCCTTGCCCATACCGCGGGTAGCCTTGGAAAAGAATAGTAATTTAAGACAAAACCAATATTAACGTTATGAAGTGGATTTATTTATTGTTGGTGCTTGCCTTTGTGGCAGGATGTAATGACGAGGATGAACTCACCCCGTCGGAAGGGGAAGAGACGTTTTATAAATTACCCCAAGGAAATCATGATTATGACTCCAAAATCGTGGATTATAACACGAAGTACGGTTTTTATATCCTGTATGAATTCGGGAAAAAGGATCTCTTTTGGAATAATATGTCATGGTCGGAGTATCTGCAGGATGATAAAGATTTTGTCTACGTGGCTACAGCTACCGGGGTCATGCGCGGGAAACAAGCCGACCAAAATTACGTGGGGCAAGTGTTGGACATGTGCGAGAAATACTGTTTCGAAATTTATCCCGAGGAGTATCTGAAAAATTATATGCCGCTCCGTTTTTTGATTTGTTCCAATTTGGGGGAAGTGGTTACGGTCGGTTCAAAATATGAAAACGGTGTAACGATTATTATTCGCGATACGGTAAAATTGAACGTTTATCGTAGCTTTAATCGATTGGCAGTCAATTGGGCAAGTACGGATTACGATACGATCAAGCCGAATGACAAACTTTATTTTTCCAAAGACTTGAATGACGCGTTTATGTCCATCTTGAAAGAGAATAATGTATTCGAGTATGATAACGGTTTTATGATGACGGGGCATATTTATACTTATGCGCAGTTGCAAGGGGAGAATCTGTTTAAAAGAGGGTTCTTGACAACGACTACGTTGGTGAACGGGAATATCACCCAATCGCGGATAAACGATTTCATGGCTTTCCTGAATTTGGCAATGGTGCCTTTGGATATATTGAACGCCGAACCGGTGGCAATAGGCTCCCAGGATAACAATCCCTCTGTTGTCGGATTGTTCAGCCGGGTGTATGCGGATGCCGATGACGGGCGTGTGGACGGGAAAACCGGTATCGACTGGATTAAACAAAAATACAATTTTGTGATCGAACTGCTGAAAACATACGGCATCGATACGGATAAGTTGCAACATCCGGAAATTTAATTATTTACATTAAAACATCAATCGGATTTCCCGGTATTCTTTCATCGGAATATCGGGGAGTCTCCAAAAGTATTGTGTTTTATAAAACAAAAAATATGTCGTATTGTTCGGGAGTTTGCCCGCGCATTAGATCTAAATTAAATAAAATCAAATTATGCCTGCTTTTTTAGGAACAGCAATTATCAGTATCTCGTTGGCATTGGTATTTTACTCTATCGGGACTTGGGCGGAAAGAATACAACGCACGTTAAAATTATGGCACATTATCTTTTTCTTGTTTGGACTTTGTGCCGATACATTGGGAACAGCTTTGATGTCGCAAATAGCCTCGGCAAACGTTGGGAATACAGACCCCTTGCATGCCGTTACAGGGCTTTTGGCTATTATTCTCATGGCGATTCATGCCCTATGGGCCATTTGGACGTATTGGAAAGGCAACGAGAAAGCGAAGAAAAATTTCAGCAGATTCAGCGTGTTCGTTTGGGCTTTCTGGTTGATCCCGTATATAGGCGGAATATTCTTGGGAGCCTCAGCGGCTTAAATTGTAATTAGGAACCTGAGGGTTTGACTTTATGAACTTTAGTACTTGTGCTTAATATTTATATATTTATGGAAGAGGATGTAATATTGAAAGTAGATCACTTGAGTCACCGGTATTCTGCCGCCTGGGCATTGCGGAACGTGAGTTTCGAGGTCCGGAAGCATGACATTTGCGGGTTGTTGGGACCGAACGGGGCGGGGAAATCCACGGTGATGAATATCATTTGCGGTATCGTGCGGCAGTCTGACGGGAAAGTGTCTGTCGCCGGTATCGATGTATTGAAACACCCGTTGGAGGCGAAAGCGCACATAGGATTTTTGCCGCAAAATCCGCCGATATACGCGGATTTCACGGTGGAGGAGTATTTGCGGCATGCTGCTGAGATCCGCCGTGTGCCGGATCGGGAAATCCCGAAGGCGATGGACGAGGTACTGGAGTTGTGCGGTATCACCCATTTCCGGAAACGGTTGTTGAGTAACCTTTCCGGGGGATACAAGCAACGCGTGGGGATTGCCCAGGCGATTATCCACAAGCCCGATTTGGTGATTTTCGACGAGCCGACGAACGGGTTGGATCCGACCCAGGTGTTGGGCGTGCGCCGTCTGTTGCGGGAGATTGCTCAAAATTCCACGGTGTTGATTTCAACGCATATCCTCTCGGAGGTGCAGGCGGTGTGCAATAAAATCGTGATGGTGAACCGGGGGAAAACTATCTTCAAGGGGAGCACGAGTGATTTTGACAACAGCATCGTTCCGGACAGTATTTTCTTGAAGGTACAGCCGGAGCCGGCGTTGGAGGAGGTGCAAGCCATTACGGGAGTTACCGGTGCGGAAGCCTTGGGAGACGGAAGTTTCCGGGTCCGTTTCGGGGATGATACCGAAGTGTTGGAAAATATAGTTGCAGTTGCAGCTTCTAAGGGATGGCATCTGGAGGAGATGGGAGTGGAGCGTAGCTCGATGGATGCCGTTTTTGCAGCGTTAACCAAACAACAGCATTAATATATGAAAATGATATTGAAAATAGCTAAAAAGGAGTGGATGCAGCTCTTTTTTTCACCGATAGCTTGGTTGCTTTTGGTTGCTTTTATCGTGCAGACAAGTCTTATTTTTATCCACCGTTACATGAGTATGGTGGATGCTTCAGCATATCACAGCGGTTATTCTGCGATGACCCATTACATTTTTAGCAACGTGAACGTCTCTGCCATGCGGGCTGGAACCGGCGGGTTGTGGATCAATATCCAGGATTTCCTTTTCCTGTATATTCCCTTGTTGACCATGGGGATTGTCAGCCGGGAGATTGCCAACGGGTCGATCAAGCTGATGTACAGTTCCCCTTTGCGTAATTCACAAATTATATTAGGAAAATTTTTGGCTTTGGTGGGCTATGCAGCCGTGATGATGGCACCTTTGCTGTTTTACGTGCTGTTCTCTTACGCCACGATCGGGGTGTTTGATTTACCTTGGGCGTTGACGGGGTTGCTGGGATTGTTCCTGTTGGCGTGTACCTATATGGCAATAGGAATCTTTGTTTCCTCGCTGACCCATCATCAGGCGATTGCAGCGGTGGGTACTTTCCTTCTGTTTACCTTTTTGAGTGTCGTTGGCGGAATGTGGCAGCAGTACGATTGGATGCGAGAATTTGCTTACTGGCTCTCCCTGAAAGGTCGGGTGACTACTTTTATTCATGGGTTATTGTGCAGTGAGGATTTGATTTATTTCCCGTTAATCTGTGCCGCCTTCCTGACGTTGACGGTGATTCGGCTGAATTCCGTGCGGCAGAAGTTGTCTGCGGGTTTGACGGCATGCCGTTATGTCGGCGTGGTGGCGGTGCTTTTCGCGGTGGGAGGTTTGTCTTGCGTGCCGCAACTGATGTGTTTTTGGGACACGACTGCAGACCAGCACAATTCGTTGCTTCCCGAGAGCCAAGAGGTGATGAAGGCGATCGATGAAAAGGTGACGATTACGTCGTATGTCAATATTTTGGATTACCTTTATAATAACGATTTGGCGTATCCCGGTTTCATCATGCGTAACCGGAAAGAGTTTGAAGGATATGTCCGGTTCAAGCCCGACATGAAGGTGAAGACGGTTTATTACTATGCGATGGAAACACCGGAATTGAATATGCGGTTTGCCAACGATTTTCCGGAAGCATCGGAGAAAGAACTGACCTTGAAATTCTGCATGAAGAATGGAATTGATCCCGGAATATTGAAGTCAAAGGAGGATTTGGATCCGAATGTGGGCTTGAAGGAGGCGGGGTATCCTACGGTTCGCGTGTTCCGGACGGAAAGCGGGAAACAGGCTTTTTACACGAATATGTACCGTTCGTCTATTTATGACGAGCCCGAAGTGATTGCAACGTTCAAGCGTTTGGTGACAGGTGCACCGCAGATCGGTTTTGTCCAGGGACACCGGGAAAGACGTTTGGACAGCAAGGAGCCGTTGGAGTATCAAACCGTGTTGAACGGGAAGCGGGAAAAACGGGCTTTGTGCAATAACGGATTTGACATCCGGGAGATTACTTTGGACCAATCCGTTCCGGAGGATATTTCCATCGTGATGTTGGCGGATCCACGGGAGGAGATTCCGGCGGCACATGAAAAAGTGTTGGAGGAGTATATTGCCCGCGGGGGAAATCTTATCCTGCTGGGAGAACCTCGCCGCCGCGACATTTTTAATCCGGTGCTTCGCCGGTTATTGGGGGTTGAGGTGACACCGCAGGTGGTGTTTGCCGGAGATGCGGCGACTCCTCAAAATAAATTGAAGGTGCTTTTCCAAACGGAAGATATCAAGGCTTTAAATATGAAGAGATTGGTGTTGAGTGAACGGATGATGCTTCAAGCCGCGGGAGGAATTGATGTGGTGGAAGACCGGGGATTCCAAACGTACGTGTTGACCCACACGGATCCGAAGGTGAGTCATTGGACGGAATTGGAAACCACGGACTTATCGGACGAAAAGGCAGAATATAACCCTGCGGCGGGAGAAGAGGAACGCGTGTTCAACACGATGATTGCTTTGAGCCGGGAGGTGAATGGTAAACAACAGAAAATACTTGTAGCGGGAGATACCGATTTGTTTAACAATGAAAACCAGGCATCCGGTTGCCACGTGATGCACGGTATTACCAATTGGATGACCGACGGGGAGTTCCCGTTGTTTATGCCCCGTCCGCGTGAGCAGAACACGAAAGTAAGCCTGACCCCGGACCAGTTCGGTGTGATTCAATGGGCGTTTTCCGTCGTGTTGCCTTTGTTGTTGGCGATCGGTGGATGCTTCCTGTGGTTTAGGAGAAAGGCGAGATAAAACATGTCGGTCAATGAAATTTAAAAGAGAGTTATGGGAGCTATCATAAAAGTAGAGCATTTGTCGCACCGTTACAGTGTGCAATGGGCGATAAAAGATATAAATATCGAGATTCCCCGGAAAGGCATTTACGGGTTGTTGGGCTCGAACGGGGCCGGAAAATCGACGTTGATGAACAGTATTTGCGGGATCATCAAACCCACGGAGGGAAAGATTTACATCGATTCGGTGGAAATCGGAGAGAATCCGATATTAGCGAAATCGAAGATCGGGTTCTTGCCGCAACAGCCGCCCGTGTACGGGGATTTGAACGTGTATGAGTATTTGTATTATGCCGCTGAGTTGCGGGGCATGGAAACCCGGGAGATACCCGCCGCAATAGAGCGAGTATTGGAATTGTGCCAGATTGCCCACTTCCGGAAACGGTTGATCCGCAATCTTTCCGGCGGTTACCAGCAACGGGTGGGAATTGCCCAGGCGATTATCCATCAGCCGGATATCGTGATTTTCGATGAACCGACGAACGGACTGGACCCGAATCAGGTGGCGGACATCCGTTCCCTGATTCGCTTGATTGCACAAGAGCATACGGTGATCTTTTCCTCGCACATTTTGCAGGAGGTTCGGGCGTTGTGCGAGCACATCTATATGATCGAGCAGGGAGAGGTGGCTTTTGACGGGTCGATCGAGGAGTTCGACAGTTTGGCGAGTCCGGACTCCATCTTCGTGACCCTGCGGGATGCTCCCGCCGTATCGTCGATCGAGTTGATCGAGGGGGTGATGGGCGTCGAGGAGTTGGGGGACGATAATTTCCGGATCCGTTTTTCGGATGCCCGTTTGGCAATGGACGGTCTTGTGCGAGCCAGTACGGAAAATCGTTGGCGGATGACGGAAATCCGCTTGGAAAAGAAGAGCCTTGAAGCCATTTTTGCGGAATTGGTGCAACAGGCGAAAGAACGTCAATAATGGATTAAAATCGATGTTATGAGAAATGTATATAGAATAGCGAAGACCGAGTTGCGGATGTTGTTTTGTTCGCCGATCATGTGGGTGTTGTTGTTGATTTTTGTGATGCAGGCATCTGGCATTTTTTCCGGACTGTGCTGGCGGATCGCCCATAACAATGAATGGGGGGACGGGTATTTTTCACCCGGTTCCTTTGGATTTATCATGGGGATGTGGATGAGTACTTGCGGATCCCTTCATTTTTATATCCCGTTGCTGACCATGGGGTTGATCAGTCGGGAGTTGAGCACGGGTTCCATCAAGTTGCTTTACTCCTCTCCGATTAGTAATGCGCAGATTGTTTTGGGTAAATTCTTTTCGACAGTCATGTTTGCCGTGATCCTGTGCGTGGTACTTTTGTTGTACGTGTTTGTCGCGGGCAACATTATCGAGGCTTTTCAATGGCAGGCCACATTGGTCGGACTGTTGGGAATTTTCCTGTTGGCTTGTACCTATATTTCCATCGGACTGTTCGTGTCGAGCCTGACCTCCTACCAGTTTGTGGCGGCGTTGGGTACGTACCTGTTGTTGGCCTTGTTATTAGCCGTGGGCGGCTGGTGGCAGGAGTATGACGTGGTACGGGATATTACCTATTGGCTTTCCATCAGCGGTCGGGCATACACCTTTGTGGCGGGAATGATTTGCAGCGAAGATTTAATCTATTTCCCGGCGGTGACGGTGATGTTCCTGTTGCTGACGATTATCCGCTTGAATTCCAAACGTCAGACCATATCGGCGTTGAAGGTGTTCAGCCAATATGCTGGTGTGGTGGTCGGGATCAGTGCGATTGCCTATTTCTCTTCCCGCCCGATGCTCAGGGGGTATTATGACGCAACGACCCGAAAAGACAATACCTTGACACAACAGAGCCAGGAGGTGATGAAGAAATTGGACGGGGAGTTGAAAATCACGGGTTATGCCAACCTTTTCAACACTCGTTACTGCGATGTGGCATTCCCGTATTTCGTGCAACAAAACCGGGAGACGTTCCGTTTGTTCGAACGTTTCAAACCGGATATGAAATTAAAGATGGTGTATTACTATGACAGTATCACGGTGGACGACCGGGTAGGAGCTGCTTATTCATTTGATGAAATTTGCAGGACGATGCCTGATAAGACCATGCGGGAACGTGCCGAGGCTATGGCGAAACGTTACAGGTCACCTTTCCGCATATTTAAAAGCCCGGAAGAATTGAAAGCGCGGGGCGTGGACTTGAGGGGGGAACGTACGACCAACTGGCTGTTGGAGTGGAAAGACCGGAAAGTGTGGTTGAGAAGTTACCCGGGAGAGGTGAATCACACGTTGCCCTTGGAAAGAGAGATCAGTGCGGCGCTGAAAGGGTTGGTGACGAAATTGCACAAGGTGGCTATCGCCACGGGGCATGGAATGCGGCAATTCTCCACGACGTTACCGGGAAGCTATCACGATATTGCGATCGAAAAAGATAAACGTAACTCTCTTATTAACCAAGGATTCAATCCCGTGGAGATCGACTTGAACACGCGGGTGGCGGATGATGTGGATGTCTTGATCGTGGCGGATATGCAAGAACCGCTCACGGAAACGGAGTATGCCTCTTTGAAAGAGTATGTCGACCGGGGAGGTAACTTGATTATTCTCGGGGAACAAAAACGGCGTGCGATCATGAACCCGTTGCTGGAGGATTTGCTCGGGATGCGTCTTTTGGATGGTATTTTGGTGCAATACCGTTTACCGGGACTCCGTCCGGATGTGTTCATTTCACGTGCCCGCCCGGTGGCGGCATCGCTCTCTTACCTGTTGGATGACCTGACGTTGTCGATGCCTTCCGCTTCGGGATTAGAGCAGACGGCAGAGAGAGGTTTCACGTACACTCCCTTGTTTTGTTCCGACACGATTGTTCCGGAGTTGAATGACAGGCAACGGGAAAACCGTTCGTATGCTGCTTGGAACGAGATGGAGTCGGTGGATATCGATGCGGGAAGATTGATTTGCAATCCGGCGGCCGGAGAGGTTGCCAAAGAGTATTGTACTGTTGCTGCCTTGAGCCGGAAAGTGGGCGATAAGGAGCAACGGATTATCGTTAGCGGCGATGCCGATTGTCTAGGAAACGAGGAAGTTACCTTGATGAGAGGCGGTAACTATTTCTTCGGGTTGGCGGCTTTGCATTATCTCACGAATAACGAGATGCCTTTTGACGTGCGTCGTCCGGAAGCGAAGGATGTCCGCTGTCATTTGACGATGAAACAGTATGGTTGGATTAACCGGATTTTTACGAAATTCCTGCCGTTGCTATTATTGGGGTTTGCCGTTACTATTTGGCTTCGTAGGCGTTCCCATTAATTATTAAAAAGATGAGATTATGAGTTTTAGAACAGATAAACAGACCTTGGAAGACTTGATGTTATTCGGGCGTTCCAACAGCCGTTCGGTTTTCGAGATTTTTAACCACACGCATTCCCGGGGGGCGATGCGGGTGATGGGCGATATGTTCCGGAATCCCTTGTCCGATGATCAAGCGATTCGCAAGCGGGTGGAGAACATCTCCTTTTTTACCTCGCATACGATCGATTTCCCGTTCACGGGGGAGATGTTCGATGCCTTGGAGTTTTACCTGAATAACGTGGACAGACGTACTCAATTGTCTAAAGACCAGAATAACGTGTCGCAGAAGTTGAGAAATATCTTGCGGGGTGACGTGGAGTTTGCCTGGATTCACAACGGGATTATCGCTTCATTGAATTTGTTGAATCACTTGGACGCTTTCTTGGGCGAGTTACGGAAAAATCATTACCCGGATGCCGATAACCGGTGCGAGGAGTTGGCAAAATTGTTGGTATTCGAGGAGTGGAAATGGTACAAGGAGTACAAGGGAAAAAAGAAAGTGACGCAGGATCAGGCGATCGAATTGGATCGGGCGTTCCGTTTCCAGTTCCGGGATAAATTGTTGCGTATTTTGGAACACATCTTCTTTATCGACGTGTACATGAGTGTCGCCTCCGTGGCGGTGGAGCGCAAGTACGTGTTTCCGGAGGCGTGTCCGGCAGGGGATATTTGCTTGAAATTGAAAGGAGTATATCATCCTCTTTTGGATAAACCCGTGGGTAATGATCTAGAGATGGACAAGGAAACGAATGTTATTTTCCTGACGGGGGCGAATATGGCGGGGAAATCGACCATGATGAAGACACTTTCGATAGCCTTGTTCTTGGCACACATGGGCTTCCCCGTGCCCGCGCAGTATATGAAATTCTCTGTACGCAACGGGATGTTTACCACCATCAACTTGCCGGATAACTTGAACCGGGGATACAGTCACTTCTACACGGAGGTGATGCGTGTGAAAAAAGTGGGTGAAAATCTGAATAATACGGGGCGGTTGATCGTGCTTTTCGACGAGCTTTTTCGGGGTACTAACGTGAAGGATGCATACGATGCCACGCTTGCCGTGGTGCAGGCTTTTGCCAAGAACCGGGATTCTTTATTTATTATATCCACTCATATCACCGAGGTGGGCGAGGCGTTGAAGGGCGTGTGCAAGAATATACGTTACCTGTATATGCCTACCCGGATGGAAAATATGAAACCCGTGTATCCTTACAAGTTGACGGAGGGGATAACTACTGACCGACACGGTTTGGTGATCGTGAATAATGAGCATATTGTAGAAATTATAAAAGGAGAGTATCATGATTTTTGAAACAGACCAACAGACGTTGAATGACCTGAATATTTTAGGAAAATATAAAGCGAATTCTATTTATTCCTTGTTTTGTCAAACCGTAACGGAGGGGGGCGAGGTGTTGTTGGAACAAATGTTCATGAACCCCTTAACCGATGCGGCCAAGATAGAGGAGCGGGTGGCCGAATTCCGTTGGTTCGAGCAGTACGGGAAAGAGTTCCCGTTGGATTCGGAGGCGAGCGGAGAGGTGGAACACTACTTGATGACGAGTGGATTCAAGATGTTGCCCAAAATCTATGAAGCCTGTAAGTTTAGGATGTTGGAATTGATCGGTAATGATCCGGCGTTGGAATTGTGGCGGGAACAGGTGACACAGGTAATTCGTTACTTGTGCCAGGTGAAAGAGTACGTGAACAGTTTACATCCTTCCGTGGAAAGTACTCCGTTGAAAAAGCAGGTGCAAGAGGTTCGGCGTACGTTGAATAATGAAAATATGAGTGAGTTATTCCGCTATGGGGAGAAGAAGAAAATGTCGTTGAAACAATTGGTTCGTAGTGACCGGATTTTGTTGGCTTTTGAACGCGGCGCTTTACAGGAAGTGCTGGAGTTCGTTCACCGGGTGGATGTAGATACCGTGGTGGGGAGAGTGGCTCGCGAAAGGCATTTCTGTTTTGCCGAGACAACGGATAAGAACGATATCAATATTCAGATCGAAGGGGTGTCACACCCGTGCTTGACCAAGGCGGTATCCAATAACATGGAGATTACGCCGGAACGGAATCTGTTCTTCCTGACGGGAGCGAATATGGCGGGGAAGTCGACTTTAATGAAGTCCTTCGGTATCGCCGTTTATATGGCGCACATGGGCTTCCCGGTAGCTGCCAAACGTATGCGGTTTCGGGTGCAGCAGGGAATGTATACCTCCATTAACGTGTCGGATAATCTGAGTATGGGGTATAGCCATTTCTATGCAGAGGTGTTACGGGTGAAAAAAGTGGCGATCGAGGTTAGTCGCAACAAACAGTTGGTGGTGATCTTCGACGAGCTTTTCAAGGGAACGAACGTGAAGGATGCATACGATGCCACGCTTCTTGTTGCCGCTGCCCTTGCCGAACGGCAGAATTGCTCGTTACTCATATCTACCCATATCATCGAGGTTGCCGAGGAGTTGAAGAAAAAACGCGACAATATCAATTATGAGTACTTGCCTACCGTGATGAAAGGGAGTGTACCGACATACACGTATAAGTTGGAACCCGGGGTGACGAGGGACAAGCACGGTATGATTATCCTGAAAAACGAACGGGTAGTTGAAACTATTTTAGGTGAAAACAAATAAATACAATAATGAAACAAATACTATTCTTTTTATTGATAGCCTGTACGTTTACCCCGGGGGTAAGGGCGCAAGATTCCGGCGTGTGTTTTGAAAAAGGGGTTGAGTGGAAACAAGTGGTGAAGAAGGCGAAAAAGGCGAAGAGGTTGATCTTCCTGGATTGCTATACTTCCTGGTGCGGTCCGTGTAAAATGTTGGCGAATAAAGTATTCCCGAATGATACCGTGGGCACGTTCTTTAACAAGCACTTTATTAATGCGAAATACGACATGGAGAAGGACAGTTCCGGAGTGATGCTAAAGAAAAAATATAAGATTGCGGCTTTCCCGACGTTGCTTTTCATTGATCCGAAGACGGAAGAAATCGTGCATAAGGTGGTCGGAGCCTGTGACGTGAAGTTGATGGTCGAGGAGGGTGAGCAGGCCATAAATACGGAAGAGAATTTGAAGGGACTCCGGCAGCGTTTCGCTGCGGGGGATCGGAATGTGGCTTTCTTGAAAGGATATTTGTTCACGGCGATGTATGCCCGTGAAAGTGAGGACCAAGCCCAAGCCATGCAGGCTTTTTTAGATGTCTTGCCGATTCAGGATTTGGCGGATCAGGCAACTTGGCATATCGTGAGCAATGCTTCGTTGAATCCGCTTTCCACGCCCGTGAAGCACGTGATGGACAGTTTGGATTACGCGTATCAAGTGGTGGGAAAAGAGAAATTGGACGAGTGCTTAAAGTGGGTGTTCTATAATTCCGCTTATGGAATTGCCCGGTGGACACCGGGAAGCGGTCAGTCCTTCAACGAGGAGGCGAACGATTCGTTGGTGAATTACCTGTTGCGCTTCGATCATGTTTCCTCTCCTGCCCGGTTGGCATACGTGTACACGGCAAAGTATGCCCGAGAGGGTAATTACGGGGGAATGCTGGACAAGATGCGGGAGGCTTTCAGTTACAACGTTTTCCGGGAGAATGACGGGGATACCTATTTCCACTTGTTCATGGACCAGTTGTCACGGAGCACGGATGCTGCGGCTTTGCAGCGAGGTATCGACTGGATTGACGAGGAAGCTTTGAAAACGACAGATTTGATGTTGATGAGTAATTTGATGAAACGGAAAGGTAATCTGCTGAAAGCGAAGGGAGATACGGTCGCCGCGGAAAAGGCTTTCGAGCTTGAGAAAAAGTACAAGGATGATTGGGTAAAGGTCTCCAGTCGTCCGAAACATTAAATATTGAGAAAAAGATATATATGAAAAAATGGAGTGATATTTATTCACGTTTTCGGAACGTGAAATGGGGCATTATTGTGTTCTTCGGGAGTGTGTGTGTCCTATTGAGCTCGAATGATGCCACGGCCCAGTCTAAAACAGGGGCATGGTCTTTACGCGCTTGCATTGAACATGCCCGGGAACATAATATTCAAGTGGAATATGCTCGCGTGGCATTGGTTAACACGTCGGTGGAATTATCCCGAGACAAGGCACAGCGATTGCCTTCCTTGGCTTTTTCTTCCACTCAGGGGTGGGGGCACCAGAAAAAGGCAGACGCGGCTACTGGAAATTTGAAGTCAATGAGTGCTTACACGGGGAATTACTCCCTGAATGGAGATTTTTCTTTGTACGAGGGGCGGAAACTGACCAATGCGATCCGGCAGCGAGAAATCGAGGAGAAGGCAATGACGCAGAAGGTGTTTGCGACACAAAACGATATTGAAGAGGCTGTGGCGCGGGCTTACTTACAAATCTTGTACGCGAATGAAACATTGAAAACGAACCGGCAAACCCTGGAGAGTTCCGAGAGTCAATTGTCCAGGACCAAGGGGTTGCATGAAGCTGGATCCGTTTCATTGAGCGATTTGTCGCAGATGGAAGCACAGTATAGTAGTGATTTGTATCGGGTGGTACAATCCGAAAATGATTTGGCTTTGGCCAAATTGCAATTGAAGCAATTATTGGAACTGGATCCGGAGGAAGATTTTGAGGTCGTTTTTCCGGAATTAGATGAGAAGAACGTACTTCTCCCGTTACCGGGATTGGAGGACGTGTACCGGGAAGCTTTGCGCGTACGACCTGAGATAAAAAGTCAGCAAATGAGCGTGGAATCATCTTTTTTGGGTGAAAAAATTGCCCGGGGAGGGTATTTCCCGAGTGTTTCGCTATCGGCTTCCGTTACCACGAATCATGACTCTAAAAGTTCTGATTCCTACTTCTCGCAGATGGATGACCGTCTGGTGGAGAACGTCGGGGTTAATATCAGTATCCCGATCACGAATCGTAAGCAGGTAAGAACCAATGTTTCAAAAGCTCGTTTGCAAACGGAACAAGCCCGGTTGGACGAGCGAAATGTACGGAAAGAGTTGCTACAGACGGTAGAGTCGTTGCATCAAGATGTGGTGGCAGCTCAGAGTCGTTACCAGGCAGCAGTACAACGGGTAAAGTCTACTTATGAAAGTTATCGGTTGGTGGAAAACGAGTATAAAGCTGGGTTGAAAAACGTGGTGGACTTGTTAGTGGAAAAGAATAATTATTTGTCAGCCCTGCAAGAACAGATTCAGGCCAAGTATCAAGCGGTGCTGGCGTACAAATTATTGAATTTTTATAGAAATGAACATATTGATATCTAAAATTTTATAACGAAATAAGATGAAAAGAATTGTTTTAATAATTGTTGCGGGACTTGCTTCCTTGTTTGTTTCTTGCCAGTCAGGGAAAAAGGAGAAAATAAAATACGAGGTGTTTGAGGTTAAAGAGGGAAATATTCGTAATACAATCACGGCAACAGGAACAATAGAGCCTGTTACTCAGGTGGAAGTGGGAACTCAGGTTTCTGGTACGATTGCCCACCTTTACGCGGATTATAACTCGGAAGTGAAGAAAGGGCAGTTGATCGCGGAGTTGGATAAAACCGTGTTGGAAGCGGAATACGAGTCTGCACTGGCTACTTATCATTCTAACCAGAATGAATTTGCCTATGAAAAGAAAAATTACGAACGCCAGTATGGTTTATATGAAAAAAAATTGGTGAGTGATTCTGAATTTGAAACCTCTGAATATCAATACGAGCGGGCTAGCCGGGCGTTGGAGAAATCTTGTTCGGACTTGGTGAAAGCGGAACAAAATCTGAAATATTGCATGATCTATTCTCCTATTGACGGGGTTGTGATTTCCCGTGCCGTGGATGAGGGGCAGACGGTGGCAGCAACGTTTAATACGCCGAAGTTGTTCGTGATTGCGAATGACTTGCGGGAAATGCAGGTCGTGGCAGACGTGGACGAAGCGGATATTGGTCAAGTGAAAGAGGGACAGAAAGTGATCTTCTCGGTGGATGCTTTCCCTGATGAATATTTTGAAGGTTCGATCACGCAGGTGCGTTTGGAACCTATTATAACCTCGAACGTGGTAACCTACGAGGTGGTGATTGATGCCCCGAATCCTGATTTGAAGTTGAAACCGGGACTAACGGCTAACATTACGGTGTTGATCCACGAAAAAGAAAACGTGTTGATCTTCCCCTTGCGCGCTTTGCGTTTCCAGCCGGAAGAGGAACTTGAGGATACGAAAGTGTCCGGGAAGGTGAAGGTTCAGGCCGGAGTGAAAGAGACCAAATCGGTTTGGGTACAAACCGCTGAAGGTCTGG
>ERZ791808.1018-NODE-1018-length-24104-cov-58.214021_pt1 | contig 24104 bp, 24 predicted proteins | sample MGYA00510305_ERZ791808 | MGnify/ENA primary metagenome ERZ791808 (study PRJEB30046, sample SAMN00792024) | human gut metagenome | study: EMG produced TPA metagenomics assembly of the A metagenome-wide association study of gut microbiota in type 2... | reverse complement strand
CAGAGTTTTTGGAGAATTGCTTGGAAACAATAAAAACATGGCTTCTAAAACCTGGTACCACAATCTATTGTGATGAGTCTTGGGTTGACACCAAGGTGACGGAAGCCAATGGCGAGGTTCATTACAGACGACGGTATATGTGGGTCATAGTCAATTTGACCACGAAGGTTTGTTATTATTTGTATGGTAGCAGGCGACAAGAGGTTATCAAAGAGTTTCTTGGCGACTTCAAGGGTACATTGATGACCGATGCCTATGCGGCTTACCTTTACTTCAATAAGTTGAAGGACTGCACTCATGTATGTTGCTGGTCGCACGTTAGAAGACTGTTTGTCTCAGCGAGTCGTGACTACAAGGATACCTTGGCACAGGCATTCATAGATTTGATCGGTATATTATATAAGGTCGAAGTTGAGAATCAAGTATTGGGTCGCACAGAAAAAGAGATAGTCAAGCATCGAGGTGAGGAATCCCTACCAGTTTTACACGACCTCTATCAGCAAGCGACGGCACTGTTGAAACAGTTTGAGAAAAACAAGATTAAGCTCTCTGCTAAGTTGCAACAAGCCTTGACATATATGACCAAGCATTGGGAAGAGCTGATGGCATATACGAAGATAGGCAGCGTCTTGATAGACAACAACTGTTGTGAACGCGCAGTCCGCCCATTCACAAATCTCCGAAAGAACTTCGGTGGATTTAGCAGTGAGCAGGGTGCCAGAGTTACAGCGACCTTCCTTACTTTCGTTGAAACCTGCAAGCTAATGGCAATGGCTCCACTGGATTTCTTCAGGGGATTCTTTGACATGATTGTAGTTGGAAGAAGGGATTATGCCTTGATGACAGAGGCACTTTTAGTTAAACCTGTTTAAAAATCAGAAAAGTCCAATTTCTTAAAATACCCTGTATCCCCAGTAAACACTGGGGATGGAGTTGTATTGTCATAGGGGTGGATGCTTACCAAATTGCCGAGTGCAGCTCGCTTTATCAACAAAGAGGGACGGGGGGGATTTTTGAAAAATTCCAAATTTCCTTGTCTTCAAGTTAAGGCTATGGGAATAAAAACTGCATGAGATTAGGACATGAAGCAAAATCTCCTCCAAAAATTTGGTAGTTTCACGGAAAAACCTTATATTTGCAGACAAAAAATGGAGATACAATTATGAACACAATAGCAATTGACAGCAATATATATAAAGGTGCAGAAAGTTATGCTAAATTACATAATATTAGTGTGACAGCTGCAATAGAAAAGGCGATTTCTTTGTTTTTGCAAAAGGTACAACCTAAGCAAAAGCTATTAGAAACTGCTGAGTTTAATGATGCTTTGTCTTATGTTAAAACATTAAAGGCAAAAGGTGGCAAGCCGATACCGGCAGATGAAAATAGCTTAGATGCGTTGATTGATAAAAAATATGCATTATGAGAGTTTTTATAGATACGAATATCTTAATAGATTTCGTTGTAAATCGGGAGGGCTTTTCTGAAGATGCAGATAAACTCTTTGCCCTTGGAATAACAGGAGACATAAAGTTGATGACATCAGCTTTGTCTTATGTTACAACCATGTATATAGCACACAAGTATGAGTATCAAGATGTAAAAGAAACTCTTCTGGCGGTGTCGAATTTTGTAGATGTTTTGGACTTGCAAGGCAATACGGTAATTGAAATGCTCTCTTCTGATTGGAAGGATTATGAAGATGCAACTCAAAATGCCACAGCTTTGCGAGCTGAGGGAGATTGTATTGTAACTCGTAACAAGAAGGATTTTACGAATTCTTCTTTACCCGTTTATACTCCTGCTGAGTTGTTGAATATTTTAAACCAATAAAGGTGGCGTAGCTACTGCTGTCACAATCCTGAACATTCCTCATTCGAGCGACGACAAGTGCAGAGCGATACTGCAATGAGGAACAAAAATATAAAATCATGAAATCTTATTTCTCAATAAAGCCAGGAGCAACCTTCTTTTTAGGTAGCTCCCGCACTCTTGTCTATCATAAAGACGATGTCGAGATCATTTACAAGACCAAGACACCATCCGGCAAGACCTACTACGCCCATGTCTATTTGATGTTGGGCGGAGAAAACTCCGTTACTCTTTATGCCGATTGGGGTGATTACTTTTTGCATCTTTCAAGCATCAAAGACCAGGAGCATTTCTTTGGTATAATGAAGCGTCCGTGCCCAACCTTTGTCCAGATATGGCAGAGCGAGCATCCCGACAATATATTTGTTATGTCAGCCAATGCCGGTCAAACCATGGGATTAGGAATGGATATTGAGAACGTAGATTATCGCAATCTCGCTCCAACTTACCTTCCTTTCCATCCGTTGGTAGAGTTAGGTCTAGACAAGTTCCTAGATGCTGTCAATAAACTATATGTAGAACTCAATTCCCATTGTCCTCTGAAACTCTGGAAAGACCGTCTGGTAGCAGTATGGGGACAAGAAACATTATAATGTTATGATTGTAATTCCAAATAAGAACTTCACAGCTGATAGCATCCGCTTGGTTCAGCTACTCAATAGTACAACGAAAGTCAATATGCTGAAAGCATGTGACAAGCTCGACCTATACGTAAGTCCTAACTTGAAGAAAGATGAGACTGTTAGGCGAATTGCCCAGGAGATGTTGGATAACCCAATAGAGATCTTGAGCCGTTTGAACAAGCAGGAACTCCAGATGGTAGATGAATTTGTAAAAGGCGATGCCAACACCTACGTGGTGCGCAAGATGCGCAAGACCTAGCACAAACTCCAGAAGCTATACTTGGTAGCAACCTATGAGGATAAGGAGAACCAGGAATGGCACATGCTGATGCCGTTAGAGTTAACCAAAGCCTTATCCACCAGTCTCAACTTCTATTTGGATATGGCCAACAAAGGCGTCAAAGCCCCATCTGCCAAGCAACTCCGAATGATGTTCGCTCTAGGTCAATTCTTGGGAGGAAAGAAACTTTGATGACATGCAAGTCACATTCTCTATTTATATGATTATAATGCTGATAAGTGTGTAACTACAAGTTGTATAGTGGATATGCAGTATTACTTTTATTCAAATATTGGCGTAGGATCAGAGTCGAATCCCTAAATTGGTTATTATGATATCGAAACTGGAATTATTGGATAAGATAGAAAAAGCTAATTCTAATGATGAATATTTGCGAATCGTAAGAAAATACATAATACATGGAATTCCTTTTGTTTTTAAAGATAATCCAGACCTCTATTATGATTTCCGTGAGCAGATTGCAAACCATTGGCATGTTGGTTTTCAGGAAGTTTTGATATTAGGCTCAGGAAAGTTAGGGTATAGTTATCATAAGAATTCTGTTTTCTCAGATGAGTCTGATATAGATGTGGCTATTGTAAATCAAAGTTTGTTTGAAAGTTTTTGTCTGAAAATTAGAAATTTTCAATATCGGATGGATTCAGGTTTGGAAACATTGACTTCTTATGAAAAAAAAGAATATAATCGTTTCCTGTCGTATATGATAAAAGGTTGGATGAGACCCGATATACTTCCTGTTAAAATTACAGGTGAGTTATCGAAAGATGAATGGTTCTCCTATTTTAAGTCAATATCTTATGATAACAATCTTGCAGGTAATTATAAAGTATCTGCAGGCTTATTTAAGAGTTTTGACTATATGGAATACTATTATACAAACTCAATAAAGAATCTAAAATAGGTACAGTTATGACACAAATACCATCTTCTCCAAGTACAAAGAAAATATCAGATCTTATTGGGATGATTAAACGTGGAGATTTGATATTGCAACCTGACTTTCAGAGAAAGTTAGTTTGGGCACCAAAGCACAAGGAGTCTTTTATTGATACAATATTGAGAGGCTTTCCTTTCCCAGAGATTTATATAGCTCAATCTGGTATTGATTTGGAGACTTTTCAATCACAGCAAGTTGTGGTAGATGGACAGCAACGCTTGTCTGCAATAATAAGCTATGTTAGTGATGAACTTCCTTGTCGGAATATTCCACATTATTCTGATTTGAACAATCAGCAAAAGGCTGACTTCCTTAATTATGATGTTGTTGTTCGTGATTTGAAAAATGCCTCTTCTGATACGATAAAAGAGGTCTTTCGAAGAATTAATCTTACTCAATACAGACTAAATGACATAGAAATAAATAATGCCATTTATGAGGGGGAGTTTATTAGTACGGCAAAAGATATATTGATTCATTTAGATAACGATTCTTTCCCGATATTTAGTGATAATGAGCTAAATCGAATGGGTGATTTGAATTATATTCTAATGATTATGGCTACTTTGGAAGAAGGTGGCTATTTTGCTGGTAATACGATGACAGGAAAATATATTGTACAATATGATGATTCCTATGAAAATTCAGAAACGATGAAGGAGAAAATCCTTAATTTGTTTCATGTTATAGAGTCTTTTGATTTGGATCTAGATAGCATGTGGTATCGCAAGTCTAACTTTTTTACAATGTTCGTAGAATTATCAAAAGTTAGTCAAATACCGGATGATATTGTTGATAAAATCCAGCATTTTGAGACCGAAGTTTTAGCCAACAAGGGAAACGAAGAAAATGATTTTGGTAAGTATTATTCTGTTATGTACACAGGTACAAATAGTAGAGGTGCAAGAATAAAACGTGCAGGTCTTTTTTGCAAATACTGTTTAGCTACGTAAAGGCAGATTTATATATAGGGTTTGTAATGACCATTAAAGCGTTTTTTCTTTATGGTAACAATCAATTCATCAACCAATGGGAGAAGAAACATTATTGATCGTAGGTAATGGATTTGACTTATCTATGGGATTTAAGACATCTTATGGAGACTTTATGAAGAGTTCATTTTTTCCAAAATATGATTCTACCTTATGTTCTCATCTTAGAAAGCAATTTCAAGAGAATATGGGGTGGATTGATATAGAGAAAGAGCTGTCAGAGTTTAGTAGTATGCTCATTTCGATGAAGCAGGATGCTAAAAAGAAACATATTAAATGGGAGTATGATAGTTTTAGGGAAGAATATGAAGAATTAAAGTCTTCTCTAAAAGCTTATCTTCAAGAAGAAACCAAAAGAGCATTTGGCCCAAGTCCTGAGACCCCTGCAAAGAGGGTCATAGATCAATTACCAGCTGGTAGTAAGATTATATCTTTTAATTATACGAGTATAATAGAAAGAATGACACGAGATCGGTTTTGTGCTTTAAAAAGTAATTTGTTACATATTCATGGTTCTTTAGCTCCTAACGATGATATAGTATTTGGAGTAGAGGACTCTGCAAAGTTACCCAAGGAGCATGTCTTTTTATATAAAGCCCATAGCCGACATCTGAAGGTACAGGAATTTTCTGATTGGCTGAATTCTGCAGAGCGTATTATTTTTTATGGCTACTCTTTAGGAGATACAGACCATCAGTATTTTGAGAAGTTTTTTAGAAAGCTATGTTCTGATGATAGGACATATACCGAATTGGTATTCTACTATTATGATCAATCATCTTATGATAACTTGATATGGCAGTTGCAAATGCTAACTAATCATAAGTTGACACAACTGCAGATATTAAACAAAATAGAATTTATAAACTGTTCTATGTGAGCAACTAATAAGGCGGTCCCATCCCGCATGACATGGCGAAGACCTTTGATGGTCCGCCAACCTTAGAGCGTAGCGGTTCTGAGCACCGGAGGGCGGTTACATCCCTAATCCCTATGGTAGGGATTTAGGGCTTGGGTATAGGGTAAGGACCCTCCCGCAGGGGAGGGACAGGTGGGGCATAAACAGTACCGAGTAGGGCGGTTACATCCCCGCTTCCTGAGGTTTCTGTCCCCCGGAAACGGGGGAACCGAAGGGGGTGTAAAGACCATTGAAGAGGGGCTTGGGGAGAAAGTGGAGCTCTCCTTGCAGGAGAGACGGAGAGGTAGAAAAAAGCCTTTATCAACAAGGAAGGACGGGATGATATGCATGCAAAGCCATTTTGGCAATCATGTGATGTAATCAGAATGAATACAACGAACAAAGGGGAACGACCGAAGACTGGTTGTTTCCCTTTGTTCGTTTAGAGGCAATTGTATCAGGTGTATCTGTCATCATCACAAAGGTTGCAACCAAACGAAAGATGGAGAAGGCACCACGCAAATCTATCTCAATTCTATCAAAAGCTCAGAAGTAGATGATGCCAACGCCAAGATACTGGCAGCCCTATAAGCTGCAAAAAAGAATAAAAAGAGGGATTTTGTAAAATGAACCAAAATGAACCATTTTTCCTGAATCTTTACATGAGAGATACAGAAAAACCGAAAACTTTCGTTCAATCAACGACTTAGGAAATTATGTACGAAAAGAATAGTAAAATAATGTTGATTTTCGTAGAATGATATTAATTTTTTAACACGCATAATTTGCTAGTTTCCAACAATTTTCGTATTTTTGCAAGGAGATTCTGTGTCTCTTATATCGAGATTCAGATGAACGTCATCAAAAAACGAACTTGATTCGCATGATGAAAGAGACAAATATACACTCACAGGTTACGTCCACTATTGCAGGGGACGACGGCGAAGCCATGGCAAAAAGTGAAGGGATACCAACCGAACATGCCATCCTCTCGGAGAAAGATACAAAACATGATGTTTTAAAGGACTTCGACAGTCCTTTCGACATTAACATAGATTTATACAAATGAATACAAAACAGCAAATAGCACAGCAACGTGCTAATTTGGCTATAGCTGAATTCTTGAAGGAATTGTTTACTCCTCCGTATGTTATTAGTGAGTCAACTTTTGATGAAACGAAGGAATCTGCAGTGGAGTGTGCCAAACAGAATGTCGATGCCGCATCTCTTACTGAAAGAGAGAAAGAGGTAGCGAAGGAGTCTGTAGAACTATTTGCCAATGATGTAGCACGGAAGTTTAAGGTTGCTATGAAACAATCTGGTAAGATTGTGTGAATACCCTTTTTGAAATTATGGCACGTAATATAGACAAGTATAATCTCTATGATCATATACTTTTGAATGAGGGAGCTTATTTCTTTAAGAGAGGTAATGCAAGTATTTCAAAAGTAAGTATAGAGGAGTTGTTCTCTTCTGTTGCGAAGGAACAGGTTGTATTGGCAAGAAAAGTAAGGGTAAGGGAAACTGTTCACGAAAAAAGTGTCTTTTGTTCTTTGCTTGTAGTTAAGATGTCTGCAATACCTAGTTTCTTAAATGAAGCTGATTTGTCAACATCTACCAAAAAAGCTGTTATGGAAACAAAGCTAGGATATTTGCTGATAGTTGAGGATGATGACTATATCGTTATAGTTAAAAAGAATGTCTCGCATTTGTCGTCTTTCTTGAAAACTCTAGAAGTGATAGATGGAGATGTCTTGTCTGGCATATTGGTCAAAGACACTACAGAGTTTCAGAAGATGAACTTGACCAATATGAATATAAATGATAATGGCGTGAGGAACAAAACTGTTGAGGCGAATAATTTAGCTAACGTTATGTCGCTTTTTGGAGCCAATCAAAATATTGCTACAGCAACTCGCTTTGTAACGGATGGTGAAATATGTACATTAAATATTAGTACATCTAGTCTTGCAAAGTTTGGTAGTAAAAAGACTAAGACTGAGTTGTTGGAATGGATTGATGATATTGCAAGTTGTTTGGATACTTATGTAGTTCAACCTACATTCCTCTCTAGGTTTGCTAAGCCACTTTCTTGGAAGTCAATGGCAGATCATTTGGAACCGAATGCGTTACTTATAAATGTCTTTAACTTACAAGATTTTATAGAGTCTAAGCTCAATGATCATACCATCTATAAGAAACTTGATTCTGATGATTATAGGAACGTTACAGATGCTTTTTATCGATTGATTTCAAGAGGGGATAAGACATGGGCTTTACATGAAGCCCAATATAGACAAACAACTTGTTGGGTATCAGAAGATGAAAAACTGAGAGTTGCAAAAACTTCCACTAAAATATCACTTAAGGCTAAGGGAGGTTTGGACAAGTTATATGTAAAGCTAAATCAAGGAACTTATGTGAAGTTGACACGTATAGTTACCTCTAATGCATTCTTTTCTGTTAGCTTTCAGGATTGTTCATATATCTATACAGGGGGAAGACTATATCAAAATTCGAGCATAAAGGAAGATTTTGATTCTATCTTGCAGATTCTTTTTCCCATTACGGGAATAGAGAATGTAACTAGTGAGAAAGGACGAGGTTATAACAATGATAGTACCGATTTTGCTCAAGATAGTATGTTTCATATTGTTGAGACAGATGTATGTGCTAATGCCCAATTTGTTGTATGCGATGATATGGGTAATGAATGGGCTGATCATATCGCAATTAATGGAGATACAATTTCATTTATTCATTCTAAGTGCAAAGGAAGTTCTAGCTTGTCTGCTTCAAATTTTCAGGAAGTAATTGGTCAAGCGATTAAGAATATCGGACATTTAAATCCGAGCAATGACGAATTAGAAAGGAAAAGGGAATCTTGGAATGGTACCTGGCAGAATACCCAGATACCAAATCTGAGAAGTGGAAATGAAGTTGGTGCTTTTATTGATGCATTCAAGGCATTGAGGGTAAATCCCAATAGAAATAAAGAAGTCTGTTTAGCTATAGATTTCTTATCAAAGGGAGAGTTAGTTAATGCGTTTGAACATATCAAACAGGATGTTGACTTTCGACAACGTAATACAGTGATACAGATGGTTTGGATATTGAATGCATTCATATCCTGTTGCAAGGAAGCTGGTTTGAAGAGTAAGATATATTGCAGAGAATAGAACTTCCCATCTTTCTTGATATTGAAATATTCAGATTAAATAATAACTTAATAAAGATATTTATGTTATTAAAAACTAGCACCTTTTGGGAGACTATGAAGCATCCTGATACTTTAGCGTATGCTTTTTGGCTATCTGTGTCATTACTGGTATTGGTCGTAAGCGTCCAAAAACGTATTTGGTGATTTGATAAATAAGATGTAACACTAACAATCAATGTTTCACCTAAATATGAAGATGCAGTCGAAGTTATTGATGTGGAGAATAAGGATGATGAGCGAGAAGAAGTATTTGTAAAACCAAAGATTATTGAAGAGTAAAAAACAGAAAACATATTAATTTTATGTTAACAAACTATTGTTATGTCACTTCAATCAAATAACAACAAACGAATAGCAAAGAATACACTGCTTCTTTACTTCCGAATGCTCTTTATGATGGTGGTGTCGCTGTACATGAGCGAGTCATATTTAATGCGTTGGGAGTGGAAGACTTCGGAATATATAATGTGGTATGTTGTGTTGTGATGATTTGAATATAGAAAAGACATATCCTACTCCAATATGTTCTTTAGGGACGATTTTGATAAGCAATAAATATAAATAATTATGATAGATATACATTTTGAAGTTCAAACTAAATGTGGACAACGGTCTGATCATATTGCAAGCGTGAAGAAACCGAGCAGGTATCCATGCTTCGTGCTCAATCATAATAACGATTGGAATGATTACGGATGTTACACATGGTATTCATTGTTTTACTTCAAGTCTTCAAAAAATAGCGACTTTATTGGTGAGTTGAAAATTATGAACAAGGATAAAGATGATACTAATAGTGTTATACCAAAAAGTTTCACGTCATTATCAAACGATTATTGTTCCTTGGGCATCACCAATAGCTATTATCACAATCTGAAACGTTTGTTTTCTGTGAATGAATGTGAGAGAATCTTGCAGGCTTTGCAAGATTGCGCTGTACAGATAGAGATATATGAAAAATATAAGAATCATGGTACTTTTAAGGTTTCTCTAGTTCGGGAGCTTTCTTCTGAAAAGGCAAGACGTGAGGCTAAGTACATCATACATAACAGATCTCTTTCTAATGCATACAACATTAAGTATAATTTTCATCCAAAATATAACGAAGACTTGTCTGTTCCATTTACACTGAAATTTAATCCGGAAGCCAAGCAACATGGTAGATGTGTTGGAATTATAGGTGAGAATGGAGTTGGCAAGACGACCATGCTAGGTGGAATGATAGAAAGCTTAATCAATCGAAATAAGGAAGAAGAACAAGAAGAATTGCCTCTTTTCAGTAGTGTTATGTCTATATGCACAACTTCTTTTGACTGTTTTGCTGATATAAAACAAGAAGAGGAAACGGCATCTCTTATGCCTTATTACTATTTTTGTGCAAATCAAAACAAGGATGAAGATTCTGACAAAATAAAGGAGTCTGTAAAAGAAATAAGAGAAAGACGATTTCAAAACTCAGAGCTGTTCGAATTCTATGACAAGATGGTAAAGAAAGTTTTACCAGAAACGAAACAATATGAATGGTGGTATTTGGAAGAGAAAAATGGCAAACAGGAATTTCGTATTGCAGATCAAGTTTTAAAAGATATGTTGAAGAATTTAAGCTCCGGTCAACTTCAACTGCTTCTGTTGACAACATTCATATTCAGAAAAATCAATTACGACACATTGTTGGTAATAGATGAACCAGAAGTTCATCTGCATCCCAAGGCAATAAACACTTTGTTCAAATTGCTGCTATTTTTAGTGGATATGTTCCAAAGCTATTGTATTGTGTCAACTCATTCACCATTGATTGTTAGAGAACTTGTCGGAAGAAATGTCTATCTGATGCGACGTACTGGATATGATTTGGAATTGGGAAAGATCGGAATCGAAACTTTAGGTGAAGACATCTCTGTTTTGTATAACGAGATATTTGGATATGAAGAGAATGCCACTTCTTTGGCAAAGACAGTTCGTGAACTCAAAAGAAATGGAAAGTCATATAAAGACATTGTCTGTTTGTTAAGGGGCGGTTCTCATAAACTGAGTTTCAGTACAAAGATGTTGATTAAACAAATTGTGGATTATGAGAAACCTTAATAAAGCAGACATTGTGCCAAAAGACTTGCTGAATAGTGTTATTCTTTCAAAAAGAGGTAGCAACAAAACACGTATGGAGGCGATGAGAAATGACTTGGAAGAACGATATGATGAGTATTGTGACAAAGTTGATAACAATACTCTTCATCTATTATCCGAAAAATGGCATTATGACAAGGATGCGATAGCTTCTGATGGCTACTTCCTTTATCACCAATATGACAATTCAAAAGCCTCAATGTCTGATTTGCGAGCAAAAATAATAGAGGCGAACAATGGAGAAATTGTTTTGAAATGTCCTATATGTGAGTTGCGTGATGCCACCGAATTAGACCACTACGTACCTCGCCAGTTGTTTCCTGAATTCTCAGTACATTCATATAATCTCATTCCTACATGTCATGAATGTAACAACAACAAATCAACAGCATGGTGCGACAGTGGTAAACGAGTGTTCTTTAATGCCTATTATGACATGCCAACAGATGAATTACTCTTTGATATCTCTGTGTTAAAAGAGAATGGTATTCTTAGATTGGTGATAGCTCTAAAGAATCTAACCACACCTAAGGAGAGTACACGCATAGCCATATCGACAATTAAATCTTTGGATTTGATTCCTTACATAAATCAGAAGTTAAATGAGAAATTTAGTCAAAAACTAAAAGAAACAATACTTAGAAGAAAGTATTGGAAAGGTACAGACGAAGAATTCTTAAAGGTAGAAAAGGATATTTTAGAAGAAACTATTAGAGAAATATCAGATATAAATAATTGGGAAAGAATTGTACTGTCAACGATTAAGGACGAACAGATTGTTGAAGATTGGCTAAAAGAACGATTTTGAAAATTGAAAAGTTATAGACTCAAAGAAAAAGAAGTATAAAATATTTATGTCAACTCAATCAGATAACAACAAGCGAATAGCAAAGAATACGCTGCTTCTTTACTTTCGAATGCTCTTTATGATGGTTGTGTCGCTATACACGAGCCGAGTCTTATAGAATGCTTTGGGGGTGGAAGACTTCGGAATATTATAACTAAGAGAAAATAATTTCATGATGAATGATTTTAAAGATATAAAAGTAGCAGTAGCCGGTACCGGCTACGTAGGTCTGAGCATAGCAACCCTGTTATCTCAGCACCATCATGTAAGCAGTAGATGTAATTCCTGAGAAGGTGGAGAAACTCAACAATAAGATTTCTCCTATCCAGGACGATTACATTGAAAAGTATTGCTATATCGCCGCAGCGTAGGCAAGGACATCCGATTGTATGAATGCAAGAACAGCGTGGTTCATGCAGCCGATGAAAGCAAGGTGGTAGTTCAGGGCTTGGATGGCTATATCGTAGCCGAGAAGAATGAACAACTGCTTGTTTGCTCATTGAAGGAAGAACAGAGAATTGAAGAATTTAACGAATAACTATTTTGACCTGTTAGAAATATGCTAAAGTTATGTAACATACAATAAATAGTAAAATAATTATATTATATGATATGAATTTTAAATATTTAAAATATTAAAAAAACAATGAAATACTTATTAGCAGCTATTGATATAGATGGTACATTGTCAAATTCCAATAAGGAATTGAGTGGATATACAGTATCAACAATCATTAAAGCCCAAAAAAGAGGCATGAGAATAGTTATAGCATCAGGAAGACCTACAAGAGGATTGGCATATTACGCAGATTTGCTACAGATATATGATTATGGTGGATTTGTTATGGCCTATAATGGTGGGCAGATTACAGATTGGTCTACAAATAAGTGCATTTTTAATAACGCTTTATCGAAAGAATCAATCAATAAGGCTATACAATTGGCACGTAATACAAATACTACTATAATAGCTTATAGTGATACAGAAATTTTAACAGAAACACCTGCAGATGAGTATATTTCAAGGTTGTCAAGAAATAATCGTATGCCAATATGTGGTGTTGATGATTTTTTAGAGACTGCATTAAATATGAATCCTGCACCAGTTAAATTGTTGCTGTCTTGTTCTCCAAACGAAATAGAATCAAAGGTCTTGCACTTTAAAAAAGAACTTGCGGGTTTTATGGATGTATTTAGAAGTGCAGATACATTTATAGAATTAGTACCTAAAGGTATAGATAAAGGTAGTTCTTTAGCCTATCTTTCATCTCATTTGAATATCCATCCTGATCAAATCATTGCATTCGGTGATGAATCTAATGATATTTCTATGCTTAGATTTGTTGGCATGGGTGTCGCTGTAGTTAATGCAACAGAGCCAGCAAAGGCAGCAGCAGATTTAATCACAAAATCGAATAATGAAGATGGCGTTGCTCATGTATTAGATTTGATGTTATAGGTGAGTTTGTACAGTTAATTCTATTGAGTATTTTCGAAATGTTTATTTTCTCATATTTGAAAAAATAAAGGTAATCAAGGTGTGTTTGAATAATAAAGGCATATACTTGATATTAATGTTTTATATAATTTAATTTTGTTTTTTATGAAAGTAGCAGCACTTTTAACCGGACGCGGTAATAATACGTTGAAGGACAAAAATGTTCTTCCTGTTTTGGGTAGACCTTTGTGTCAATATCCTGCAATGGCAGCAAAGAAATGTGAGTTGATAACAGATTTCTATGTTAGTAGTGATGATGAGAAAATTCTCAAAGCTGCAGAAGAGTGTGGATATAAACGTATTGTTAGACCTGCAGAATTAGCTCTTCCTACAGCTCAACATGTTGATGCAATTGTTCATGCTCTTGGTGTTATGAAGGAAGATGGTTGTGAACCTGATATTCTTGTTGTTATTCTTGCAAATAATGCAATTACAAAAACAGAGTGGATAGAGGAATCAATCAAAAATTTAATAGACAATCCAGATCTTTCTGCTTCTTGCCCTGTAATGTTAGAGCTTGATCATCACCCATATCGTTGTAAGTGTATGCGTGAGGATGGTTGTCTTGGTACATGGTTCGATTTTAAGGGTAAGAATATTTCTACGAATCGTCAAGATTTACCAATGAATTTTGTTTTTTGTCACAATTTCTGGACTTTAAATTTAAAGAACTCTCTCTATAGTGAGGATGAAGGACAGCAACCTTGGACTTTTATGGGCAAGAATGTAAAGCCTGTAATTGTAAAAGAGAGTTTTGATGTTCATGATATGGATGATATCGTAAGGACTGAAAAATGGCTTTCTGCAGAGGGAATTAAGTAAAAAAGGTTAGCAGCTATACAGGTAATCGTGCAAACGATGTGGTTCAATACCACTAGCTGCTCTAAATTTAATTTTATATGTCGCAACAAATAAATAATAAACTAATTTTGAAGAATTCTGTTATGTTATACATACGAATGGGATTAGTTATGTTGGTATCCCTATATACATCCAGAATTTTATTGCAGGCTTTAGGTGTTGAAGATTATGGTATTTACAATATTGTTGGTGGTGTTGTAATCATGTTTTCCTTTTTCAATAATATATTAACAGTCGCTATTAGGCGTTTTCTTTCCATAGCTATAGCTAAAGGAGACTCATATCTGTTGAAAAAAACTTTTAAATCTAGCACTAGGGCCGTAATGCTAATAGCTCTAGTTATCTCTATACTTTTAGAGACGTTAGGCTTATGGTTTGTAAATTATAAACTAAATATTCCGGACGGACGTATTTTTGCTGCTAATTGCGTATTTCAATTGTCTGTCATTACATTTATACTTAATTTAAATGCATTGCCCTATAATGCAGCAATTGTGTCTTTTGAAAAGATGAATATTTATGCTTATATAGGAATAGTTGAGGTCTTATTGAAATTAGTTTTTACGTTATGTATATTGTATATTGGTGGAATTGATAGATTGATTTTATATGCTGTTTTATTCTGTATATTATCAAATTTTGTGCGCTATATTGATATTTGGTATTGTAAAAAGAATATTCTTAAGGTTTCGAAAACTATTTCAGTATCTAAGGAAGATATTTTACCTTTGTTTAAATATTCGGCTTGGGCGGTATTAGGTACCTTTGCTTTTATGCTAGCATCGCAAGGTGTTAATATTATAATGAATATAACTTTTGGTGTAGTACTAAATGCTGCAATTGGTATTTCTCAACAAATATCCAATGCAGTAAACCAATTGGGGGGTAATTTTCAAACAGCTTTTAATCCGCAATTAACAAAAAGTTATGCAGTTGAAGGTATGAATAATAAGACTTATTTATTTACAGTTAAAGTAACTAAAATTACAATACTTCTTGTAGCTTTTTTATGCATTCCTTTAATTCTTAATATATCAGAAATTCTTAATTTATGGTTGGTAGATGTTCCATTATATACATCATCAATTTGTATTATAGGTATTTTGTACGTTGCAATAGATCTCATTTCTACTCCTCTTTATATACTGATTTATGCAGAAGGTAACGTAAAGCAATATTCGATAGTGCTAGCATTAATACAATTTGTATATGTTCTATTCTTTTATATTTTTTGTAAACTGGGAGCTAGTCCCGCTCAAGCTTTATTACTAAATGTTATTTGTGCTGTAGCTTTACATTTAGGGAGATTGTTTATGGCGAAAAAAATGATAAAATTGAATATTGGAAAATATACTTTAGACACATTGAAACCATTTGTAATACCTATCATAGCTATAGTAGCTTTGTATAATGTTTTGTTCTCGCAAAATTATAATAGTTTTTTAAATCTCCTATTTAAAATAGCTATGCTGGAATTAATTTTAGCATTACTCTTTTGGGTGTTTAGTTTTGGGAAAGAAGAAAAAATGTTTGTTAAAACTATAATAAAAAATAGAATATATGGATTTAAAAGAAATCATTAAACAAGTTACGCCTCCTTTTATAACGTCTTCTTATAAAAAGGCGCGACACAAGGATTTGCTTTCTAGTAAAGAATTGCTTTATGAATATCAGAAATGTATTCAACAGCGTGAAGGCTTAGCGTTAACCGATGTAGAAAAATTATCAGAAGATATACCTGCTTGTTATTTGAGTTCAATTTCTACAGATATTGATGAACCAAATTTTTATGGAGGCTATCAAGTTTTGAGAGATTATGCTGGTCTTAATCATCTGCTTTTGCCACCGCGAAATATAACAATTCAGCATGGTTATGTTTTCGAGATTCTTTCTTGGGAAAAAGAAAAACTAGAAAAAATAAATTTTGTATGGTCAAAAGCAGTTCTTGACATGTTCAAACAGTATACTTCTAATGACAATATATTTTCTATAGGTGCACCGTTCTTTTATGCCAATTCAATATTGGATAAAGATACGATAATTTCAGAAAAAAAACGTTTAGGTAAAAATCTTTTAGCATTCCCTATGCATTCTTCACATAATGTAGATACAAATTATGACCCGCATACCTTTATAAATATATTGAAGGAAGAAAGAAAACATTTTGATACGGTAAGAGTTTGTTTATATTGGAAAGATTTACTTAGGGGAGAGGCTGATATTTATTTAAAAAGCGGATTTGAATGTGTTAGTTGTGGGCATATCTTTGATATAAATTTCTTGAAACGACAAAAAGCTTTATTCGAAATTTGCGATGCATCTATATCTAATGGTGTGGGATCACATATTGGATATAGCATATTTATGAAAAAGCCGCATAAATTGATAGATGATATTTATAGTTTTGTAGATAAACAAGGTCATGATGGTGCAGAGTTGGCAGAAGTTCATCGAAAGAAGAATTTTTTGAGCGTTAAAAAGGCCTTCTTAGATAATCAAGATTATATAATAACACCAGAACAAATTAAATGTGTTGATAAGTTTTGGGGGATTTCTGATATAAAAACTCCTTCAGAAATACGAGATTTATTATTAAAGTTTTTATGATTGTAATATGAATACAGTATATGATGCAAAACTCTTAGGACTTCCAAAAATTGAAGACCCGAGAGGTAACCTGTCTATCATAGAGCAAATCAAGCAGATTCCTTTTGAAATCAAGAGGGTCTATTGGATTTATGATGTGCCTGGTGGAAAAGATAGAGGCGCACATGCCTATAAGGAGAATGAGGAGTTTATTGTAGCTTTATCAGGTAGCTTTGATGTAGAACTTGATGATGGAAGGAATAAACAAACCTTCTCTCTGAATCGTTCTTATTTTGGAGTATATGTTCCTAAAGGAATGTGGAGAACTATGAAGAATTTCTCAACCAATTCTCTTGCACTAGTTCTTTCTTCTACTGAATATGATAAGGATGACTATATCATGGATTATGACGAATTCAAGTCTTGGGTGAAGAATCCTTCTATAAAAACGACTTCTTCAGGTAATGAATCTTCTGTTAAGGTAAATAATCCTTCGGATAGTTTCAGTGCCAAGGAAGGTAAAAGTGTGTTCGATTGTTCACTTTGTGAACTCAATAAAATGCACGATGTAGAGGGAAACCTTACTTACATCTATGAGAATGTACATGTTCCGTTCCCTATCAATCGTGTATTCTACAGTTATGATATACCTGGTGGTGAAGATCGTGGAGCACATGCTCATAAAGAATGCCATCAGTTTATCATTGCAGCATCTGGAGCTTTTGAAGTTGTGCTTGATGATGGCATAAACAAGAGAACAGTGCAGCTCAACAGACCATTCTGGGGACTTCATGTTCCACCGGGGATTTGGGCATCTGAACAAGGATTCTCTTCTGGCAGTATCTGCTTGGTGTTAGCTTCTCATGGTTATTCTGAGGATGACTACATTCGTAACTATGATGACTTCCTGAAATATGTAAACGAAAAGAATAATAAGTAATGGACGTTTTTTCAAAAGGAATTATCTTGGCTGGCGATGCGGGTAATAGGTTATCACCTTTAACTTTAGGAATACCTAAGCAATTGCTGCCTCTCTACGACAAGCCGATGATTTATTATCCAATAGAATTGTTGGTAGGTGTAGGGATAAAAGATATTCTCATAATTACTAGCCAAGAACATGCTTCTACTTTCATTCATGCGTTAGGCGATGGTTCTGCTTTTGGTGCAAGGTTTACGTATGCAATACAATCAAAACCGGAAGGAGCAGCACAAGCCTTTACAATTGGAGAAGAGTTTGTCGGGGACGAACCAGTCTGTATGATAACTGGTGACTGTATCATATTTGGCAAGGATAGAAATATCAAATTACAAAAGGCCATTAGGGCAGCACAGAATAGTGGACAGGCATCCATATTTGTGTGCCGTGATTGGGATTCTGAGCAGTATGGGGTAGTTACGCTAGATTCAGAGGGAAGATGTCTAACTGTTGAAGGAAAGGCAACAAAGCCTTTGTATTATTCGATTACCGGACTTTATGTTTTTCCGAAAGGAGTTACAGAATATGCTAAGCTTGTAGAAAAATCAGAGCGAGGGCGTTTAGAGGTAACTTCTTTGAATAAAGCTTATTTTGAAAAGAATAAGTTGCAGGTACAGGTTCTAGGTAGTGATTTTAAGTGGTTTGATACCAATTCCTTCGATTCGTTACAAGTTATCAACAATTATATTCAGAAACAGAAAAATAAATAAGATTATTATGGTTAAGTTATTAGATTTACAGGCGATCACCATGATGCATGGTGATGAGTATAAGGCTGCAGCCAACCGTGTCATTGAGAGTGGCTGGTTTTTACAAGGTAATGAAAACAAGCAGTTTGAGAAAGACTATGCTCAATATATTGGTGCAGATGAGTGTGTAGCAGTTGCTAACGGTTTGGATGCTTTGCGCTTGATTATCCGAGGATATAAGGAGATGGGTATTTTCCAGGATGGTGACGAAATCATAGTTCCTGCTAATACCTATATTGCAACTATTCTTGCTATTACAGAGAATAATTTGACTCCTATCTTGGTTGAGCCAACATTTGATCATCTTGAAATTGATATTGATAAGATTGAAGCAGCAATCACTCCTAAAACAAAGGGCGTGATGATTGTTCACCTTTATGGTCGTGTCGCATACAATGACAAACTGGGCGAGATTTGCAAGAAACATAACTTGAAGTTGATGGAAGACTGTGCTCAGAGTCAAGGTTGTGCCTGGAAAGGTGTGAAGACTGGTGCTTTGGGAGATGCTGGTGCGCATAGTTTCTATCCAGGCAAAAATCTCGGTGCCTTTGGTGATGCAGGTGCAGTAACTACTAGTGATAAGGAACTTGCTTCTGTGATTCGTGCTTTGGCAAATTATGGTAGTCAGAAGAAGTATGTATTTAAGTATGCTGGTATAAATAGCCGTATGAGCGAGTTGGATGCTGCTGTGCTTGATGTCAAGTTGAAGTATTTGGATGAGGATAATGCTCAGCGTCAGAAGTTGGCAGCTTATTATTATGAGCATATCAATAATCCGCTTATAACATTGCCTGCAAAGATTAATGATGAAAATAATGTATATCATCAGTTCCCTATCTTCTGTGAGCGTCGTGATGAATTGCAGGAATACTTGAAAGAACAGGGTGTTCAGACATTGATTCATTATCCAATACCACCACATCACCAGGAGTGTTATGCTAAAGAATCTTGGAATACCCCTCAGCTTTCTCTTCCTATTTCAGAGAAGATTCATCAGCAGGAATTGTCTATTCCTATGAATCAGGTGGTAAGCGAGGAAGAAGCAAAGATTGTTGTAGATGCCATTAATTCCTTTAAATAGTTCTATGAGCCAAAACATAAATTACGCCCTTTGTACTTTGTTCGATAGTAACTATTTGGATAAAGGATTGGTGCTATATAAGTCATTGGAGAAGTATGCTTCTTGCTTCACTCTCTATGTGCTTTCCATGAATGACAAGTGCTATGAGGTTTTAACAGATTTAAATTATGAGCATCTTATACCAATCAGATTAGCTGATTTTGAAAACGAAGATTTACTTCGGGTTAAACCAACACGAGGGATTGGAGAATATTGTTGGACATGTTCTTCTTCGTTGATAAAGTATGTATTGGATACCTACCAGCCAGATTATTGTTCATATGTAGATGCAGATATGGCATTTTACGCAGACCCATTGGTATTGGTAGATGAAATGAAAGAGAGCAACGCCTCAGTGTCTATTGTTGGACATCGTTTCAACAGCTTTGAATTGAATCAAGCTGACATAGTTGGAACATATTGTGTGGAATGCAATACGTTCAAAAATGATGAAAACGCTAGAACGCTGCTTGATGTTTGGATTGGTCAGTGCCTGGAACATTGCTCTATTGATGGGGATGGCGTATATTGGGCAGACCAAAAGTATATGGACAACTGGGTGAGCGATTATGATTATGTTATCGAAACACAGAATCTAGGTGCAGGTGTAGCTCCATGGAATATAGCACAATATAAACTAATTGACAATTCTTCTAGTTCTATTAAGTTGAAATGTAGAGGCAATAATTATAATTTGCTTTTCTATCATTTCGAGAATCTGCAATATTTGTCATTAAAGCAAGTGAATATTAATGTTTATGCTACATGGGGAATTGATGATAAATTGGTTCGCTTCCTCTATAAAGATTACTTGCATCGTATTGATGATACAAAATCTTTCCTTAGAAACAAGTATGGAATAGACGTGGTCATCAAGTCTCATCCAGGAGTGACTAAGAAGGAAAAGTATAAGCGGAATTACAAGATTACATACGAACGAATTAAGAAGTTTATCTTAGTGAACTTACCTTTTCGCTTATTGAAATCAAAGAATCTTATAATAGTAGATTAACAATGTACAAATTATCTAGAAATCTGGTTATGGGGGGGGCGATATTGCTCCTTTCCCTCCTAGTATCTTGTTCGGATGACAAGGAGAAGAAAACGGTAGTATGTTGGGGTGATTCTTTAACTGCCAGCCATACCAATGGTACAGGGTATAAAGGTATAGTCAAAGGTTGGATAAAGGGGGATGATAGTTACCCTGGAGTGTTGCAAGATCTTTTAGGAGATGGCTATGATGTCGTCAATTGTGGAGTTGGTGGCGAGAATACGCTTACCATCATGGCAAGACAAGGGGCTTATCCGATGTTGTTGGCACATGATGTAGTGCTCTTCAATGATGGTGAACGAAAGTTTGATACCTTTATTGGTAATAACGACATTCCGACTTTTATCTCTTCCTATGACCATAAGAGCGAGGTATTTCCTCTTCTGCAGGGTGGATTTAAAGAGGATGCCTGTGCTAGGGTTAACCCAGTGGTTATTGATGGCAAGACAATCATGCTTGAATCTCAGACCAAGTTTTGGAAGAATCCAAACAAGAAATTTGAATTTGAGTTTAATTATCTCTTGACACCCAAGCAGAAGATTGAGAAGACTGATACGCTCCGCAAGGGTAGTATAATAAAGACGCAGGCGATGAGACAACTGAGAGGAGCCTGGTGCAATGTGTTCTTCATTGGGCAGAATGGTGGATTCAAAAATGCAGCTGACCTTATACGGCAAGTGAAGGCTATGATAAAATATAGCCGTTGCAAACATTATGTTGTTGTTTCTTTTCATAAGCCAAATGACGTGATGCCGACTCCTAAACGTATGGGCGAAATGGAAGACTCTTTGCAACTTGCTTTCGGACATAGCTATATCAATTTGCGTCGTCACATGGTAAACAAAGGTTTGCAGGAAGCTGGTTTCATCCCTACTCAAGAGGATAAGGATAGTATCAGGCATGGTATGGTGCCACCTCAGCTGATGGTAGATGGATGTCACTTTAAGAAAGAAGGTTATAGAATCATCGCTCAACTCGTAAAACAGAAAATTGATAGATTTAAATAAAACAAATATTAATGAGTAGATTACTTAGCTTATATACTCGCAAGTTCTTGCATTTCCCTCGCTTCCTCCGCAAGCAGTTCTTTTTCAGATATAATCGCTTGTGCTTGAGACTTTGTATTGGGTGGAATAACTTAGGGAAGAGAGCCATGATATTTAATCACATCTATCTTGACATTCATCCGGATTCGAAAGTCAAGATTGGTGATGATTTCACATTTACCTCAGGTGAATGTTATAATCCGCTGTGTCGCAATCAAAGGGGATGCATAATAACAGAACGTCCTAACTCAATCATAGAGATTGGGCATCATGTAGGTATGTCTTCACCTTGCCTTTGGGCAAAGGAGCGAATAACTATTGGTAATTATGTGAATATTGGTGGTGATTGTATTATCATGGATTCTGATGCGCATAATCTTGATTGGCGAGTACGTGATTCTGGCGAAATGTTTTCTCCTATGGTGAGTATGGATAACCATACAGCTAAGTGTGCACCTATCGTTATCAAGGATCACGTACTAATCGGAGCCAAGAGTATCATCCTTAAAGGAGTTACTATTGGTGAAGGCTCTGTGATAGGCGCTGGTTCTGTTGTTGTAAAGGATATTCCCGCAAATTGTATTGCCGCAGGTAATCCTTGTAAGGTGATTAAAAAGATGGAATAGGATGATGGTGAACACGAATCTCACGGATAATAAAAATCCCAACCTGTATTGCTACAAGCTGGGATGATTTTGAACACGAATAACTCGAATAGCACGAATATCCGGGAACTGTCTGGGCTTTCTAGAGATGGAAGTCGATTTCCTTCAGCCATTCCTTGACATCGAAGCAAGGACAGCTCTTGCGAACCCAGGGAAGGTCGCGATGACCTAGTATCTCGGCATCGGGATAGTCGAGGACGAGACTGTAGAGGAGGTCTTCCAGAGATGCTTTCTGGGCTGGAGTGCGAGTGTCGGCAGGCTTGCCTTTCTCGTCGAGACCACCCTCGTAGCAGATTCCGATGCTATGGGCGTTGTAGTGGCGGGCGTGAGCGCCCTCCTCGCTTTCGGGACGGCAGGGATAGACCACGCCATCCTTCGTAATGTAATAGTGGTAACCGATGGAGTGGAAACCACGGGCCTTGTGGCAGGCTTCTAAGGCTTCTACTGGGAAGTCCTGGTTAATACGTGTGGCACTGCAATGTACCACGATCAAATCGATTTTTCTTTGATTCTTCATTGGATTCTATGGATTATTAAGGATAAATGTTTAATTTTGCACACGGATCTCACAGATCTCACGGATTTTCCGTTTAGATGGATGTGAGTCTTTTTCATGGCTTATGTTATTATATGGCGATTTGACTTATAAGATTCGCGGTGCAATCTTTGAAGTTTACAACTATTGGGGACCAGGTCTTTTTGAGCAGGTTTATGAGGAGTCTTTGGTTCATCAGCTTCGCAAGGTGGGCTTGAAGGTAGAACAGCAAGTTCCGCTTCCTGTCATCTATGACGGTGTAAAACTTCCGTGTGATTTTCGGTTGGATCTTCTTGTCGAAGACAAGGTGATTATTGAACTGAAATCTGTAGAAGAATTACATCCTGTACATTATAAGCAGTTGATGACGTATCTCAAAATCGCACATAAGAAAGTTGGCTTATTGGTAAACTTTAATGTTGATGACATGGCAAAAGGTATTCATCGCCTAGTGCTTTAAAGATCCGTGAGATCTGTGAGATCCGTGTGAGACTTAGACGCTATCACTTGCAGCTCTGCACACAGAAGGAGCTGAGGACGGCAGTGAGGACGGTGATGACGAAGTTGATGACTTTCTGGATTGTTTCCTTTTTCATTTTAATTAGTGATTAATGATTAGTGATTACTTTTCCCACACGGATCCCACGGATCTCACGGATTTTACTCCTTCGGAGTTTTTTCCTGTGAGGCATAATGAGAACCGTTGCTTGCAACGAAGAAGAATCCGTGATATCTGTGAGATCCGTGTGCGACTTTAAAAATAATGAGGAATGTTTACTTTTCCCACACGGATCCTACGGATCTCACGGATTTCGACTCCTTCGGAGTTTTTTCCAGTGAGGCTTAGTGAGAACCATTGCTTGCAACGAAAAAGATCCGTGAGATCCGTGTGGGAGATAAAAGAGAGGAAGCGGGCAGGATGAGCAAGTATCCGTTCAGGGCGATGATTTGACAATGTTGAATGGTGAGTGATGAACTCATTCCTGATGGGGCCCTCGGATTACTCCGGACTGCATCCTGCCGATGCGCTTTCTCTTGTTTCAGATGCGAGGCGGGTAGGACTACTCTAAGCCGTCGCCTCCTCCTTCTCCAGTGGTTCCGCTACCGCCCTGGTCGGTGTTGTCACTACTAGGGGTATCCTTTCCGGTATCCGGGGTGGTGCCATCACCTAACAGAGCAGAGGCCTTCTTCAGCGTAGCT
>ERZ791808.1002-NODE-1002-length-24323-cov-4.283954_pt1 | contig 24323 bp, 21 predicted proteins | sample MGYA00510305_ERZ791808 | MGnify/ENA primary metagenome ERZ791808 (study PRJEB30046, sample SAMN00792024) | human gut metagenome | study: EMG produced TPA metagenomics assembly of the A metagenome-wide association study of gut microbiota in type 2... | reverse complement strand
AAAATATTATTTTAAGTTTATTTTATATAAAAAAATATATTAATAAATAAAAATGGCAACAAAATGGCAACAAATTTAGATAAAATGGCGAAAAGTTTTAGTCCAGTTAAGAGAGTCTTATATAGACTCTCTTTTATTTTTTATTTATATTGCAAAGCTTTTCTAGCTATATCTAATCGTTTCTTATTTACATTATCTAAAGATAATTGTCTTGCATTTGCCGATTGAGTGGTATTATCTATTATTTTTTGTTGCATTTTTTTGATATCTCTCATTTTCTTTTGAGCTTCTTTTAAACGTTCATAATATCGTTCATTAAATTCCTTAGGTCTTATACCAGTATCTTTATATTCATTATATAAAGCTTGCTGATAATGAAAATCCTCATAAAATTGAGTTAAACTGCGTGCATTTTTATATGGTGTATACATAAAACGACGTAAAAATACAACATCTTCCCATGGCCATGCTAAAAAATTTTCTTTAGATACTAAATTATCATAAGATGATTTTTTTTGAGCATATTCTTTAGGTATAACACTCACATCAAGCACTTTTGTTGCTAGTCTACCATAATTGCCTGTATAACCATAAAGTAAATAATCCATCTTCATTGGAGAAATATTAAACACTTTACCTAACATCTTAGATACACCTGAAGTATGTTCATCATACTGCATATACGGCATATCGTTTTGTTTAGATAAAGGCACTATATTGCCTTCTCTAAATAATGAATAATTAGCTGCTGTCTCCATTAAAGGTTTCAAAAGTGTTGGAAATATATCTGGTAATTGGTCAAACAACAAAACATGTGCATTATTAAAAGCTTCTTTATCTTTATTGTAACTATAATTTAAAGCTCTTTCCATTAGACTGCTTATTATAAGAATAGAAGGCTCCATTGCCTTTGGAATACGTATAATCTTATCACCAAGAGGTAATATCCAATGTGTATCTCGTAACCATTGCGGAGTTTCTTTATATTTATCATCATCTTTATTTAGTAAAAATAATATTAAAGCAGGTAAAATTGCATATTTAGTTATTTTATAAGCCAATAACGCTCCACCTTTAGCCAATCCATATTTTAGACCATAGCTTTCTACATCTCTAAAAAATTTAGACCAACCTTGAATAGAAGCATTGGCAAATAAGACATATCTATTTAATTCTCTACCAGCTTTTCCGCCACGAGAAAAATCCATGATATCTCTTGTATCATATGCAATATCTTGGCGATTTATAGATTTATCTACACTCATTTTTCTTAAACCTGCACGATAATGAGCAATACGCAATCCCATTTCAGATGCTTCAGATATATACTGAAATATATTTAATATATCCTGTGGTAGATTTTTCCATCTAGCCATAGATTTCCAGCTATGTTTATAAATTTTATTTAAGCTTGCCTGTGTATAATTTCTATCCATTGATACAGCAGCTGTTTGGGCTGCACCTGAAGCTATATATTCCCAATAATATTTATCCTTATGAAAGAATGATGAAAAGCCATGCCATATATCCATTGGTCGCATAGAATATTTATTATAATAAGTTACTGAAGCTAAATCTCTAAAAAAGTTTGAAAAACCAAATTCAGGATTAGAAATCGTAAATACTGAACGCATAATACTAGAAATTTTATATATTATCTTCTTCAAAAAATTACTGCCTGTTTCAGTATCTAAATCTCTCATCATATCGATTATGTCTTTATCAGCTTTATACGTTTGCTTTTTGCCATTTATCATGACTGAAAATGTTGTTTTAGCATCTTCACCTTTGTTTGCAACTTGTTCTATTTTTATATATGGAGCAATCATTTTATCATTTGCCAATGTTGTTAAAGATAACTTAGCTTTATTTTTAGCTATTATACGCATTGTCTTATAAGTATTAACAACTACACCTTCTATAGGGTTAACAGTCAACCTATCATTATTTTCTTCTTTTGTTATTTCCTTTCTAAATAGTAAATTATCATTTTCATCAAAATACTTATACATAGGAACATAGTTTTTGTGAGTAATTCTCATCTCTCGTAATTGTTGTCTACTTATCAATCCTGCATCAGTCATTAATTCAAACAATTTAAATTGATAATCTATAAGTTCTTTATGTGCTTGTTTTATATTATCATCAGTAGTATTAATAACTTCATCTAAATCTTTATTTTTAATAAATGATGGTTTATTTTTAGGATTATCTTTATAATACATAGCCAATGAATAATCAGCCAATTCTTCTAGTTTTTCACTATCTTTATTTATACCATTATCTATCAAAATTGTTTGCAATGATTTAAAATTGCTAAAATCAATATTAGGGAAAATAGCTTGTAATGATTGATTTACAACACCTTTTTTCCCTTCGATAAAAGCTATTCCTGTACCTGCACTTCCAGCAACTAATCTAAATTGTTTATAAGGATTTGTTATTTCTAACTTTTGTCCTGTAGCTTTTTCAAATTTGTCTACCATTCTTTTTACTGGCCCATATCTATCAACCCATTGGTCATGATTTTTTAAATACATTTCATGTAATAATTTCTTTAATCCAGATTTAGGCATATTATCATCACTGACACGATTTTCTCTAAGTTTATCACGAGCAGACATTGATTTTAAATCACTAAATAAACTTTGTAAATGATTAAATTCACTCATCATATGATGATTATTAATTGCTGTTACTAATTTATGATAATTTGCTTCATCATTTCTAGCTGAAGCCACATCAAAAATATAATTAGCAATATATTGTTGCATAGCCATATCATTTTTAAAACCTAATTTTTCCGCCAGAATAGGTGATACTGCTTCTAACATTGCAGGATAATCAAAGGCTTTCTTCGTCCTGATAATTTTGGCCACATGATTGGTAACTACATCGTCCTTTGTTTGTATTCTCCCCATTTCAAATGTATATCCGCTGATCAGTTCCAAAGCTTGTTTTATCTGTATCGGTTTTGCTGTCGATTTTCTACCATTCCAATACAATTTCATCTTATCTAAAAATCCATTACTTTTACTAGATGACAATTTTTCTTTTTGAGATGAATAGACTTCTATAGATGCTGGTTTTATCTTAAATTCTTTATTATTTAATACTGTTTCATTATTATTAGCAAAGACTAAACCATTTTTTGTACGTTTAAATAAAAGTTGGCCATCTTTATTTTTTATTGATGTAACAAGTTTTTCCATAGCAATATTCATATTCTTGCCTTGTTCTTTATCAAGACCTAAAGGTATAGAATAAAGGGCACGGAATTTATCTAATAAATTATGCCAAAAAGCTACAAACCTTTGCCATATTGTTGGATTATTTTTGACCATAAGTTTATTTAAAGATACTCTAGTAGATGTGTTATACATATGGTCAGCTATCATTTCTTCTATAATATCTTCATCTGTCAAAAGTGGTTTTCCATCAAAACTATCATTACCGCCAACAATTTCATCTCGATATTCTAAAATTCTTTTAGCTGATACTTCACCTATTGCTTTTCTTATTTCCGCAAATACTTCTGGATTAGTACCTTTTAGCCAATGTATAAACTCATGATAAAATGTCCATCTAGGACTAATATTACTAGCACGATTTAAATACATAATACCGCCAGAAAACGCACCTCTAATATTTTTAGCTTTGTCATTATTAAAATATAAAATAGGGCAACCAATTATCTTACCAAAATCACTTAATGCTTTTTCTTGACGATTAAGTTTATCTTCAGTTAAAAGATTGTCATAATCAATCAAGCTAGGTATCATTTGCCCTACACCAGAATATTTCTTATTAAATTTATCCTTGCGAATATTTTCTTTTATTTCATTTAATAAATATTTAGCTTCTTTTTCATTTTTAAATAATAAAACACTATGGTATCTACTATTATTTGGTTTTTTTATAACATATTGATAATCTGATTTTTTTAGAGCTGGCTCAATATAATTTATATAATTTCTATTATTCAAAGGAACTTTTATACCAATAATAGTACCGCCACTTTTCTTATCTTTATGAGTACCTATATAAGATTTCAATAATTTATTACTAATATCTTGTTCTTCATTATTTACATTATTTACGGCATCAAGAAAACTTTTTCGTTGTTGCTCTGTAGCAAATAAAAAACCTGCACTTTGATAACGACTATAAAACCCACCTGCTTTTTTAGCTAAAGTTATTAATGTTTTAAAATCATCTACATATTTTATAGGATATGCTCTTTTATAAATTTCTCCAGTTTTAGTATGTTTAAAATCATCTAAAACAAAATAATTATTACTGTTATGAGTATTCCCATCATCTATATTAATATCCGTATATTCCCTACGTTTGGCTATATCATTCAATTCTTCTAAAAATGCTTCTGCTTTTTGTCGGCTCTCAAAATAATAAGGCGTATTTTTTAGAACCATTACACTTGAAGAACCTATACCCTTATAAGTTCCATTATATTTTTCAACAATGGCTTTTATTTTTCTGTTTTTATTAATATTAGTAATTAAATTTCTAAATCTAAAATTATTAGATATAGTAACTTTTGTTAATGCTCCTTCTTGTTCTATAGAAAATGGTTTGCTATTTGCAATATTCTTTAGTTCTTTTACAAAATTACTAGCTTGTTCTTGTGTTTTAAAAGGATATGCATATGCTCTAATTCTTTCAAATGCATCTAAATTGCCATATTTTTTAGCAATTTTATCTATTTCTGTGATAGATATTTCTCTTGCACTAGATTTAGGAGTTATATAAACAAATATTTTATCTGGTAATACTTGTTTTATAACAAAATCTTTATTTAAAAAGTCATTATAAAATTCACTTATTTCCGTTGAAAAAGCTTCCATATCACTTAAACTCTTAAAAGAATATTGACAATAGTTTAATGCATTCCTTTTAAACCAGCTATAAAACTCTCCTTTATCGCTTCCATAATGAATATTTTCATCTCGTCCATTATTCTTTATTGCTAAGTCATGAAATATTTTATCTAAATCAGCTGATTCATATTGTGCTGTCAATTCTAAAATTAAAGGATTTCTTATAGTAAATATATATCTATCTGCTCTTTCACTTAACATTGCTCCCGTTCTAACACTATTGAAATTCTTAAGTATTTTTCTTTTTTTAGCAATAGCATCTTCTTTTTCCCTTAATTTATTAATTGCTTCTTTATTTTTAGGCACTTCATAATAAGGATTTATTTGCTTTATAACTTGGTCAAAATATTCCTCATTTTCCATGACAATTTCCATGACTGATTTTTCATCATCATGTTCTTTGATTGTATTTTCTTCAGATGATATTTCATCTTTTATAGAAGAATCATCTTTTTTCACATAACTTTCACTATCAATATCATTATTTACATTGATTTCATTTTTCTCTTTGTCATCAGTACTTTCATCTAATGAATACTCAATATTATATGGATTTACTCTATCCACTATCTCTAGGTTTTCTATAGTATCAAATAATTCATTGATATTTTTTATATGTGATAAATCAAGTGATGTAGACACATTTATTTTTGTAGCTTGTTGTCCTTCTTTTGTCGTTTGCTTGTCAATTATTACAACTTTAGTAGAAATAGATGTCCCTGCTTTATTAAATGCAATACCTGGTAAGATAATTTCTTTTATCAATATAGCTGATGTAGCATCTTCACTTGCATACCATTTATCAAAATGTTTTTGACAAGCTGGCCCATTAGGTATTATAGCTACAATTCGACCGCCATCACGCAAATGTTTAAATGCTTTAGCTACATGTTCAATAGCTGTTTTACCACCTTGACCAAATGGTGGATTCATTATTATTGCATCAAATTTATTAATAGTATCAAGATTTTCAAATGGAATATCTCTAACCTTACCATTAAAGCTCATTCTAGTTAAATCTGCTAATTGTGAACTGGGTTCAATAGCTACATTTTTAGTTGTTGCAGGGAACCATCTCGCAATAGCTCCATGTCCAGCACTTGGTTCTAAAGCAGACTCTCCATCTTTCAATCTAGACCATTCAACCATTTTTAGACCGATTGGTTCTGGAGTAGCAAAATAATCTTTACCTTCACTAGATTTATTCTTACTTGTTTTCTTCTGATTGGCATAATAGAAAGTTTTTGCCTTATCATATGCTGTTTTTATATTTTGATTAGCATAATCTTTTTCTTTTCCGCCAGTCCCTTCTGATGAATTACCTGGTAAATTCTTTTTCCACTCATCACTATCAATTGTTTCTTGAAAAGCTTCAACAAACGACTGTTTTAAATTTCGTGCTTCTTCTCCCAAAGCTAGATTTTCTACTGTTTCACTTCTTTGAGCAATATTTGTAGCAAAAGCTGTACGCTCCATTGATGTTCCTGTATTTAAATAACGAAAAATAGCATTAGATTTTTGACCAACACGATAAATTCTGCCTTCTGTTTGAATTGCTTCTACAGGTTTAGTTGGTAATCCTAGATTAATCAATACTCTTTGATGTTTTCCTGTTTTATCATGAAGACTAATTCCCGCACTACCAGCGTCTGCTTGTACTAAAATTACGTCAACATCACTATTATCATCATTAAATTTTGATAAGCTATCATTCTTTTCTTTTGCAGATAAACTTCCATTATAAATAGCTATTTTATCGCCAAAAGCTTCGGTTAATGTCTGTATAGGCGATGTCAATTCAGATAAATCAAGATTTACTAAATCAGGTCTTTCTTTACAAAATCTTTCATATTCATCTTTGATACGATTTTTAGTATAAGAAGTAAGTGATTTAAATTGTTCATCATCAAAAGATAGTTTAAATGGATGTTTGCTTTCATTTTTTAAATATCTATGAAATACTACTATTTTTTTACCAGTTTTTTTGTATTCTTTTATTAATTTTATAGCTTCTCTAGCTTTCACAGCTTCTAATAAAAATAATTTATTATAATAGCCATAACTTTTATTAAAGAAATTGGCTAAATTTGTATAGTTATTTTTACTATTAAATAGATATTCAAAGCCTTCATCTACTTTTTTACCTATTCCACCATCTACTAGAATAAAACCTCTATCATAATCTTTATCAATTACTAATCTTCTGCTAGATATAGCACCATCATTCTTTAATTTCTCATGAAATTCCATTTCCATTATGCTATTATCTACATCTGGATCAGGCTGTTCTAATCGGTTATATCTTATTTTGTAACCAAAATTTTTAACAAAAAATTTATCATGTGCTTCTTCAGTACTTAAATTTCCATTTTTCCTATCATAATTAAAAAGATATCCTTCCGCATAATCGATATTTTTAACATGACTAAATGGTGTTGCTGATAAAAATAATACTTTTGGCTTATCTTTTTCTTGTATTTGTTTCCATTGATTTTTTAATTCTATTCTTAATTCCGAATTAGAATTTTCCTCTGGATATAAATAATCAAAACGTGTGTTAAAGCCTCTTTCATTTAGAGTAATAGCTCTTAAATTCTTAATAGCACCTGTTTCTTTATTATTTTGATTACTGATTAATTTATGACATTCATCAATGACTACTAAATCCCAATTACGCTTAACAAGTGTTTTATTAGATGTAAAATTATTTAATGTAGTTATAGATATATTATTATTACCATTGTCTTTCTTATTCTTTAATGGCACTATATTAAGTCCAAATTTTTTGCCACTATCAATCCAACCATCATTGATACCTGTACTTGGCGATACAATTAAAATGTTCTTTTTTCCTTGTTCTACAAAACGTTTAACAATTCCCAATCCAGTAAATGTTTTTCCTGTACCTGTACCATTAGTAAATAACATTCCTGGTTTATTATTCACAAACATACGTGTTTCTGCTTTGAAAACATCATCTTGTTGTTCTGGCAATAATAAAGGTAGGTCATTCTTGATAGATTCAAGATTGCCTACCTTTATATCTTTTATATTAATTTGTTTTTGTTTATCTATAGTGCTTTCATCGAATAATGATTCATTAACAAAGTCAGTAATTCTTTCTGTTGTTGTTTCGTCAACCAATGGTCTTTCGTAGCTATCTGTAACGCTTCTTGATAGCTTAGTATCTCTGGTGCTATTGTCCGTATTTGCGGATTTTTCTTGGCGTATTGTGCTATCGCTAGTCTTTCCGCCAATATTGGTGCTATCTCCACGAATGCTAGTGCTACTATCTTGTCGTGGCCCCTCTCCACCATTTGTTCGTATATCTTGTCCATCTTCTCTACTGGATCGGTGGCTTTCATCATCTGTCCCCACATTGTCTTTATCGTTCCCCTGCTTATCTCGTGTAACCACTGTGTTGGAGCTGTCATTAAGCTCATTTTCATTTACCTCACTTTTCTTTTGATTGTCGCTAATATTATCATTTGATATAATATTATTAGAAGAAACATTTGATTTTACGGATATCGGGAGCCGTTCCTCTGTAACTCCAGTTTTATTGTTACTTTGGGATAATCGAACCGCACTATCACTGGAAATAGTGGCAATATCTTGTCCCTGTTTGCTATAAATCAATGTTTCTTTTTTTATTTGATTTTTAAAGCTCCCTATATTCTTAGGTATAGCAGTGATAATAATATAATAACCATTATCTTCGTTTTGTAATTCAAAATAAGTAGGTACTACATTTTGTTTAGCTTTTACATTATCATCATTTAATTTAACTAAAGAATATGTCGCTCTTTTTCCTTTTCCATTATCTTTTTTATAAATCACATCAAAATTTTCAGCAACATCTGCAATCATATCTTCAATCGAATTATACCCTATATGTTTAGCTTGTTTTTCATGTTTTTTAGCATGAATTAAGCCTTGTTTTTCGTTACCAACACGAAGTCGAATTTTCCCTGGTGTCAATTCTCCGCCAGTAGCATTTGATATAGATGATGTAATTTCTCCAAAATTCCTGCTTCCATTGGATTTTATAATAAATTCATTTTCATTAGCTTCAGCTAAAGATTTTCCACTTTCTGTTAAATATCCATATGCTAAATCAAATGATTTATTTTGTTTATTATTTGTATTCTTTTGTTCTACTTCATTTGCTTTTAAATCAAAAGAAGACCTATTTATATCTAACTGTTCTCTATTATTCTCAATAGATTGTGTTTCAGATGTAGATAAGTCTTCTTTTTGTATATCTGTTTCAATTTTATTGTCATATAAAGTTTTCTGTATTTGTTGTTTTTCTTTATCATTTAATATAGGTTCTAATTTTCTTTGCATAAAATCATTAGCTTTATTTACTCTATTAATATTATCACTACTAATAGCCTGCTCAAGATTATTTAAATCAACTTTTAATTGTTTTTCTTGTACTTTATCAAACAAAAGTTTACCTATATTTTTAGCAGCTTCTATATCTATTTCTTTTTGTTTTTGCTGAATATTTGTTTCATTACTTCTGCTGCTTGTTTGATTTTCTTTTGGTAATTGTCGTCCTTGTTCATATTGTTTTGCTTTGTCTGTAATTGTTTCAAGTCCATTTATAGCATCTTCCCTTCTTCTAAATTCATTTGCTACTTCTGGTGGTATCTGCATACCATATTGAGGATCTTCATATCCATATGACAAATGCTCTATAGCTGTATCTCTTAAATATCCTTCAATATCATTTTTTCCAAGAGGTCGATAATCTCTTGCTTTCATTATATCTCTATACCATTGATAATTATTGGAAAATCCAGGACTATTAATATATTCATCTGTTTTTTCATTATAATATACACTACGGGCTACTACTCCTTTTTTCATTTGAGAACGAAGTATTTCCATATAGTTTTGTATATCTTGTTCTTGCTCATTTTTCAGTAAGTTTAATACATCAACAAAAGATTTTCCAGTATCTTTAAAAGTGTAATCTAAATAGTCCATTGCTAATGCTTCTTCTTCAGATAAGCTATTTATAAATTCTTTATATTTTTTTGCTCTTTCTATAGATTTAGCTAATTGTTCTATAGAGTAATCATATTGATAATCTTGATTATAATTTTCCGCCATCAAATTGTTTTTTATTCTATAATATAACTCATTTGTCTTATCTTTTGACGATTTTTCTTCAGATTTAGTTTTATAAATAGGCTCTCTTTTTGCTTTCCAATCACCATATTCATCAAGAGGTAACATTAATTCATTACTCCAATTTATAGGATTAGTCATATCATCAGAAGAATATCCACCTTGATTACCATTATATAAAGCTTCATATATTTTATTATTTTTTTGCTTAGATTGCTCCTCTTCATATTTAGGCATATTTCGTTTTAAAATATCACCTAATAATCCATCACTGGATAAATCTTTTCCTTTATTTTTTGATATTACTGTTGGGCCTAAATCACTATAATTAGAAGGAAGTGTTGAAAAATGGTCTAATCTATCAATAATTCCTTTTATTTTATCTTGATTATTTCTATATTGAACAACTGGCACAGCAGCTATTTGATTATTATTTATATTAAATGGACTTTTTATCATTGATGCATTTTTTTGATAATCAATTTTTCTCTTATCTCTAATAATTTTATCTAATACATTACTAAAAGATTGGTATTGTTCTTGTTTACTATTATTTCTAGCTTCAGCTATTTCATCAGCAAGATGATTATTAGGATCATTTAATCCATTTAATAAAGTTGCTTTAATTACTTTTTCATCACTATTTAATGAATTTAATAAATATTGTATTGCAGTAATAGCATCTCTTTGTCTATTTATATCACTACTATCTAATAAAGCTTTTATCTTATCATAATTTACTATAGGATTAGTATTTTGTAATTCATTATTACTTTTTTCTAATTGTTTTAATAAATTATTTCCTAAAATTTTTAGTTTGTTTGTATCAAATTGGGGTTTATTATCTTTATTTTTATTAACTTTAAAAGCATTATCCGCCATAAAGCCTTTTTTCATATGCTCTATTTCTTCAGCTTTTTTTGCAGCTTCTAATGTTTTATTTTCACTATATAGCTTATTTTGTTCTTGGATAGCACTATCTATCTTCTTTTGTTGTTCTGAAGTAAAATTACTAGCTCTTTTTGCCTGCAATTTTGTTAGAAATTTTTTATCTGTTTTCTTTATATTATCAATTAAATTATCTAAAGCATATATATCATTATTACGCTTTATTTTAGTTAATTTATCTAAATATAAAATATTTCCATCTGTTTGAGCTTTAGCTATTTCCTCATCAACAATATCCCATTTTTCATCTTCAGATAAAGTATCTAAATCACTATTATTATCATTTTTTTCTGTTTTATACTCTGCTTGTGCAGGTTCATAAAGTGATATATCATCTGCTTTCATATTAGAATAATCATTATTTAATACATAACTATCATTATTGTAAAAGTCGTTAGCAGTTGAATTATCAATGTTTGGTGCACTATCTACTTGAGTTGATACACCAGGTATAGGCTCTCCATGGTCTGAAAAATGTATATGTCCGCCAGTAGCATTTGCTGATGGATTAGTATATTCATCAAGTGATGTTAAACCATATTTTTCGCCTTGTTTTATAAGCCATGCTCTAGCTTCAGGATCACTTGCTAATAAGTCATTAGCCACATCAATCGCTTGCCCACTATCATGCCAAGAAGAACCATCTCCATTTCTTTTCATGCTAGTTACATCTAAATTATAACCAAATTTATTATAGAAATCTCTTGCCAATAAATTTAATTTTTGTTCTGTTAATGTAGTAAGCCCTGTATCACTAACTTCTCCTAAGATATTGTAATATTTCTTATCAGGCAAAGAAATGCTATTCGTACTATCTTCTATCTCACTTGCAATACTTTCTAAATCGCTAGTATATTTTTCTTCTGATGCACCATAATATCCATTTTCTTTAAGTACATGTGAAAAATCTCCTATATTTCCTTCACGAATTTTATTTAAATCATAATTTTTTAATGTTTGTCTAGCATATTCATGGGCAAATTCTTCGATTGAATCAAATCTTTGTAATCTATTTTCAGAAGTATTAGGATCTTTCAATCCGCCAAAATTATTAGTTCTAACTGCATTATCCGCAGAAAATCTACCACTTTCTAAAGCCCATTGTGAATAAATAGCTTTTGCTAAATCTGGTCTTCCTACATCATTAGCTGCAATAGTAGCAGCTTTCCATGCATCAGCATTTTCTATACCTTTTGGAATAGATATATTGTTAGTATTTGTATTATTAACTTTATTTTTTACTAATGCATTATATGTTCTATTAATACCACCTCGTATACCACCAATGCCAGCAAATCCTAAAGCACCTATAGCCCCCATTGCACCAGCTTGCTCTTCATCAAGCATAGGATTAAAAAGTGTTCCATATGGTTTATTAGTATATTCCTTTTGTAGCTGTTGCTGTTTCATTTCTGTAATATATTCACCAGCCATATTTAATGGAACACCTGTCATTATATTTCTAGCTATTTTTTTATACCAATCATTACCACCTAAATATTTATTTTTCTTCAAGGCTAAGCCCATTTTACCTGTAATCAAAGCACCTGTTAATGCATCAGAAGCCATTAAATAAGGTGCTTCATTAATGGCTAATTTATTAATAGTATTTGCAATATCTACATCACTATAACCTTGTTCTTTTAAATCATTATAAATAGAACCTGCATCCGACACTGCTTCTGTAAGACCGCCACCAACACCCCATTTAATCATATGATTAGCTACACTTTCTGCACCTTTTCCAATTGCTGCTGAAGCTAATTTTTTACCAGTTATTCCACTTAATAAATCAATGCCTTTTGTTACTGTTCCACCTATTTTAGCAGCTCCTGCTCCTGGTATAACTACTGAAGCTGCTAATGAAGGTAACGTACTTCCTACACCTTGTGATATATCTGCTATAGCACCTCTTGGATCTGTCCAATAATCAAAATTTGAAACTCTATCCCATAAACCACCATAAGAATCACGAGAACCATATTTACGTATATTATCTTGTGCTAATGTATCTAAATATGCACCTTCATTCAATAATGCATCAGCATTTTTCTGTATTGTTTCTTTATATGGTGTTGGATTACTTTCTGTTACAGGTTGGTATAGATTAGGGCCATTATATCCATTATTTGTTATAGCTTGTCCTTGTGCTTCTAATCCTTTTGCAGATAACCATTTATTCAAATATGGATTATCCGCCAATGCTTTTAAATTAGCCCCAGCAAAATTAGCAATACCACTTATAGCACCTTCTGCACCACCTTTAAAGTTTCCCCATGCACTTTCCAAAAATTCTGGTTCATCATCTTTTGATTCATTAACAATAGCCGAAGAGTTTCCACTATTTAACCATGTTCTTGATGTTAATTTTCTTAGTTTATCTAATTGTTCAGACATGATTTATTTCTCCTTAATCACTATATTCTGGTAAATATTCTTTTCGTACATCTTCTGGTATATATTTCCAATACTCTCGAGCTTGATTTTCATTACCCGCTTTCTTTTCTCTCAAGAAATTAAATACATATATTAGAGTATTACTGTAAAAATTATATACATCGTCTTCCATTTGTGGGGCTAATTTCGCTAATTCCTTTTGATAATTTTGTAATGTTTCTTCACTAGTCATAGCATCATCATTTCTAGCAGAATTGAGCAAATCAAATGTTAACCCACTTAAATCACTAGCTAATTTTTGTTCTTCTTTATTTGAAGTAGTAGATTTTCCCTTTTTAGAAACTGAATATAATCCAGCTGCCATAAGTCCTGCTTCTTGTGGATTTACACCATATTCTATAAGCTTGTTACGCATAATATCCATTCTATCTACTAAGCTTGCATTTTGATATTCCCTGTCTATTTGAGCTTTTATCTGATAAAGTGTTGCTTGTTGTTGTGCTTGTAGAGCTTGTAAGTTAGCTGTTTCTTCATATTGTTGATTTTGCAATTCTGAATTAATTCTTCCTTGATTATTCATTGCTATTAATTGATTTTGAGCGTTATTATTATCCCTTTGAATCTGTTGATTAAATGCAAATACATCTTTTGGCATACCATATGCTGATAATAATTGAGTATATGCATCAGGATTTTCATTTCTTAATTGAGCCAAAATACCCATTCCTAAATCCCCAACACTTCCATCTGGATTTATTCCATATTGTATAAACTGCGATGATAAATCATTCATTTTTCTTGACTGATATGCCGCTGATTTTTGTGTTGCATATCGTTCTGCTGCTGTTCTGCCTACACCTTTAGCACGAGCTTCTTCATATAATTGTTGCCAATATTCTTGAGTACTTACTGGATTGGCTGTATATACACTACTTGCATCTTGCATATTAAATTTAGGACTTTCATTTAAACTAGCTAATAATGATCTTTCAGCTGTAGTATCTGCTCCATAAGAACTCATATCTAATCCATATTGATTAGCTAAATCTCTAGCTTTTTTTGCTTGTAATTGAGCAAGTAATCTCTCATTTTCATTAGTAGCATTATCATAATTAAATTTAGCAGCTATAATTTCACTGTGTACTTTATCAGCTATTTGTTGCTGAAATGGTGATACATTTTGTGCTATAGGCAATTTATAATAATTTAAATCCGCCATAGATTTTTGAGATTGTTCCTGTGTTTTGTCTGCACCAAAATAACTACTATCTACACCTAATTTATTTAATTCTTCTCTAGCAGCATTTGCCTGTGCATTAGCAGACTGCATTCCTTCAGTATCATTATTAGCTTGAGCTTTCATATAATCTGCCTTTGCACTATTGATAATATTTACATAATAATCAATTCGTGGTTTTAAATATTCAGGTAAAGAATTAGCCGCCACTTCATTACTAGAAGCGACGGCATTATTAAAAGACATTGGTAAAAATTTCATTATTAAATTCATTTCATTTTGCTGTTTTTGATTTTCTTCATTTATAGCATTTTGTACCATTTGTTGCTGTTGATTTTGTCTAGATGATAAATCTCCATAATTTGGTAAATTTGATGAAGATATGATTTCTCCTTTTGGTTTTAAATTACTAACTGCCCCTAATAAGCTTACAGTTTGAGCTACAGGAGACGTATTATTTGAAGTTTTATTTTCTGTTGTTTTATCAGCTATATTATCTGATGTTATCGCATTACCCTTATACTCTAGATTATTATTTAAATTTAAATCACCACCAGAAGTTATTGCATTTGTAGAGTCTATACTATAATTCGATAAGTTTTCAGGTGTTAAACCTTTTAAAAAATCTGTTTGAGGTTCTTTTGATGCATTTGTTATTTTATTTTCATTCCCTCTATCAATATAATCTTTTATATATGAACCTAAAGCAAAACCTAAGGCAGATTCCCATGGCATACTAGCTACAGCTAAACCTCTTTTTAAGTTATACATTTTATCCCACTGGTCTTGATTTTGATATGCATTTATTCCTTGTTCCATAAAAATCATTCTCCTTTATCTTTTAAAATAATCCGCCAAACAATCCACCAAGTAATCCGCCACCGCTAGTGGTTTGAGTAGTTGTAGTCGTTCCTTTACCTGCTAATGCATTAAGCGTTGAATTGCCTGAACTTGCAAGCCCTGTTGAAGCATTCCACAAATTTAGTGCTGGCTGTTGGGCCGCTTCTTGTGCTCCTGCTGCTGTTGTTATTCCTGCCGATGCATTACCAATATTGTTATTATTAATATTATTAATTAATCCAGCACTACTTAAATATTGTTGCATATTAGAATTATTTAAATCTCCCAATATACCAGAACCACTTAAATACTGCTGAGTATTAGAACTATTTAAATCTCCTCGTAAATTAAGATTATTTTGTTGCTGTTGAACATTATTGCTATTAATGCCACTTAAAAGATTTAAATTATTTTGGTATTGTTGTGCCATTGTATCTGATACATTTTTAGAAATATCATTTAGTCCTGTTTGTGTTACTGAACTATTTAATACACCGCTACTTGCTGAATTATTTAATAAATTACCATAACTATTTTTAACACTAGACTGAATAGCATTTGTCATATTATCAACAAATGTTTGTGGTAATACACCATTCATCAAATTTTGGTTAAATTGACTTGCTTGATTGTTTTGTGATGATGCTTCATTTATTAGTTCTTGATTAGTTTTATTGGCATTATTTAGTTGACTTTGTATTCCGCTTGATATACTTTGATTAGTCTTATTAGTATCATTTAATTGGCTTTGTATTCCACTAGCTAGATTTTGATTGGATTGATTAGCACTATTTATTTGATTTTGTGCTTGATTATTTAATTTGTTAAAATCTACTTGAACAGCACCTAATGAATTTTGTAATAAATTTTTAGCAGTATCATTGAGCCATGATGCATTAGGTGCATATTGATTGGCTAGGTCTGCTTGAACTTTTTGTAATTGTAATTCATACTGAGTTGGCTGATACGATTGATTGTTTACCGTTGTATTTCCTTTGAATAACTGCAAATCTATATAATAAATTTTAGGTTTGTATGCATGCATAACCTTACCTACTTTCTATATCTAAATATCCCATGTTACATAATAAGAAATCCTTGTTATATCATCATGCATATGTACAGGTGATACACGAGCTTTCTTACCTTCTTTGTTTTCTGCATAATAGATAAAAGAGCCGTCATTGAGCGGCTCTTTTTTAGTTATCTTATATCCCCAAAAACGAATATAAGCTTTTATATTTTCTCGTATGCATATTGTACCTAGTTTTTTTATTCCTAGCATTTGAGCAAGTACTGTGGCAAAATCTCGCCAAAATTTACCATCACCAGCCATTTGATAAATCATTAGCATACTATTATTTTTAGTAGTGCTAAGTTCACAAAAGCCACGAGAAGGCAAATAAAAAAGTTTAAACCCTTCTTTTGGTTTAAACTTATCCTTTGTTTTTTGCTCATATTTTTTTATATATTCATCTAATGTATTATTCATGATATCTCCATAAGTCATTTTTCCCACGTGGGAAAAATGGCATTAAAACTTAAATTTATAACCTAGAATAACTGTCTTTTCATCAGCGATTATCCAGGTATTTTTTATATCTCCAGCTATAGCGATACCATTATTTCCAATACCTAGACCAATAGCATAATTCTTTTCTTTGTTAATCTGTTGATTGTTTTCGTACTGCGTCAATAATTGATTGGCATTCATCAATGATTGATTCAAAGTTTGAACTTGCGTCTGTAGCTGTATTGATTGCGTTTTCAAGTTTTGTACTTGTTCCCTCGATATTTGAAGCTGTTCCTGCAATGTCTTGTTTTGCTCCTTCAGCTCGGTCAAGTTCGTTTCTAATTGCGTCAGTTGGCTCTCCGTTATCGTATAAGTCTTTTCTGTCGCTCCACAGACTGCACACATACAAGACCACAATAATAATACCGCCAATAATAATATATTTATATTTTTTAATCTTACTAAGCACATCATTCAAGTGTGTTCACTTCCATTTCTTCAATACAAGGATTTAATGCTCTAAGCCCTGTAAAATAAAGTACATCGCCTTGCATAAAGCAAAATTCAGGTATATTATCCAATAATACCTGGTTAGGATTTTTAGATGTTTCAAAAATATCTTTAATCTTTGCTTTTGTAATACCTTCAATTGGTTCTTTACTTACAAGTTTAATGGTTTTAATCATGATAAACACTCCTTCATTTTGTGATTTCTGCATTATTTAATAATTGAATTATCTCATTGATTTTATTTTTTAATACATCTAGCGTGAGCGTATCTCCGCTTTCTGTAGTTTGATTTATTTGAGGTTGTTGTATTATACCTACATGATTTGTAGTTAAGAGTAAAATTGTTACCTCTTTAGACAAATTGCTCAATATAATAGTGTTTTCAGCTATCTTTTCCGAATTTATAGCATTATCAACTATTTTTTCTGTAGTTATTGATGAGCTTTTTATCATATTTGTTTGAATTTTATCATTGTCTAATAATCTGTTTCTTACTTCATCAGATAATTTAGAAAGTGTAACATTTTTATCTATTAACATTTCTTCTGTAACTCTATTCGTATCAAGTAGTTTTTGCTCAATTTCTTCATCTATTTTACCAATCGTTACAGAATTATCTTGTAACATTGATGTCGTTATTCTGTCATCGCCTAACAGCTTATTAATAACTTCCTGTGTTAACTTTACTTCTGTTACTGCACTGTCATCTATTTTACCAGTCGTTACAGAATTATCTTGTAACATTGATGTCGTTATTCTGTCATCACCTAATAACTTATCAGTCACTTCTTGTGCCAGCTTTATTTCTGTTATCGCTTTATCAATAATTTTATCTGTTGTTACTGTTTCATCACTTGGTATAGTTGGTTCAGCAACTTTTTCTATAGCTATTTGCCATATAGCTTTAAAATACTGCTCTTTACGCCAAAAAGCATTTTGAAATGGTATTTCATAGGGAACTTCAGCCACAACACAAGCAATAGAATATAAATATTGTTCTTCCGCAGAATATGGCTTAGGCAAATTATCTATTATATCCTGGTAATCATTCATAGTAGACACTGCAATCAAGTCCCATATTTCCAATTCGTTCACAATCGGTGTATTGCCACATTCGACATATACGATTAGGATTTTCTATAGCAAAACTATTTTGATGATAATATTGAGCTACCCAAATAGGTACATAGTCTGGCAATGCTTTTAAATCTATAATATTTGTTAGCCAATTATAAGAACTATATAAGCCTACATAGTTATACCCTTTTTCTAACAATGTACTGATAAAATTAGCAATAGGATAAACTACGTTTAAGTATCCTTCTAACATATCTTTATCTTCAGCATCATACCAAATACCGAGTTCAGGATTTTTCCCATTAAGATATGTCTTAATCTGTTTATCAACCCAATTAGCTTCCGCTACAGCTTCATTAATAGATGAAGCGTGTCCATAATAATAAACGCCATAGCGTAATCCATACGCTACAGCGTTATTTACATGTTCTATAAACTTTTCATCAAGTTTATAATGTTCTCCTATTTTTAGAATAACTCCTTCAATTCCAGCATCTTTTACTGCCTGCCAATCAATCCATTCTTGCCAAGCAGAAATATCAATTACTTTCATCATTAATCACCGCCAAATCAATACCTAGAATATTTGCTTCTTCTTTTAAAGTTCCTAAATATTCTTTAAGATGAATAAGCCTTTTATTTAATAGCTCATAACTACAATTAGGCTTAAAATCTAAAGAACATTGCTTATATTTTTCTAAAACTTTATGCAGTTTATTAGCTCTAATATCCGCTTGAAAATATTCCGCTAATAATCTTTCTTTATAATTTTTACTTGTCATTAAGTTTATTGTATCTTTTAATTCCATAATTTCACCTTTCTAAATCCAATCAATAATAGTATTTTCCTTGAAATTTTTTTCCCATACGAACCAAGCAAAAGCCATTGCTGTTGATTTACTATATGTTTTAAAATCTCCATTTTTAGCACAATTTAATCTTGCACTAGATACATAAACTTTTTTAGGTGGAAATTCTTTAAAAAATTTACCACGTTCTATACCTTCTAAGAATAATAATCTTAGAAATAATGCTACCTTTGAACCAGTATTAATAATATTCAAAGCATGTTTCAAAAATGGTAAAGCTATTTTATAAGGAGGATTAGTTATTATATCACCTGCCCATTTATTATAATCAAAAAAATCTTTTTGTATCCCATACCCTCTATCTATTAAATCACTTGATAAAACATTATAATTATAACTTTTTAAAACTTCACTCATATGTCCTTGTCCACATGCTGGTTCTAAAATAACATTATTAAATTTTTCTTTTTCCATTAATAAAATAGTTGCTTTAGGTTCAGTTGCATAAAAATCATTTTCTTCACGTTTTGATTTAGCATGATTGCTTGCACCTAAAACTTTTATAGAATTACTTCCCATTATTTATCATTAAATCCTTTTCTAGCAGATTGAAGTAAAAAACCTAAATATCCCCAGATTTTATCTTTGATATGTTCCATACAACATTGTTTACCGATTTCCATATCAAAATTTTTTGCATCTACACATGCGGAGCCATCAATAATAGTAAATCCATTTTTACATGTAGCTTGTACCACAGTTGTTTTATCACCCATTTTTATTGCTTCTGTTTTAGTAATAAAATTATCAACATCTTTTTGAGTAATTTTATTATCTTCCTCTAATTGTAAATATTGTTTTTCAAATTCTTCTTTAGGGCACCAAGATACATATTTGTCTTTATTTTGATAATAAATTTTATATCCATCTGCTCCTACATCATGTTCACCATATTTTTTCCATGCCTTACATGGTTCAGCTTTAACAAATTTTACACTAACATAATTTCTAATCATTATTAATCCTTCTTTCTTTTTATTTTCTAATCTTTTCTTTTTGCATGGCATATTGAGCTAAGTTGTTTTTTAATTTAGTTGGAACTGGTACACCACAGTTTGTAGCATTTTCTAATATACTTAGGCCCTCGTTTGCGATGTAAAACATTATGGCGATATCTCGCGTGATAGTTCCTTGATTGAAAACAATATCTGCCGTATGTGCCACCATAATAATAATGACGATGACAGCTTTTTTTGCTAATCCTCGCCAACCTTTTCTGCTATCAAGTTTTTTGTTTGGATTTATCCAGGCTGATAAAAGACCTGTTATATAATCTAACACCATTAGTAGCAAAATAGCTTCCCACAAGTTTGACCAACTACCAAACAAATGACTACATATAGTCCCCACTGTAGCGAAACACGCTCCCCATTCAATCTCTAATCGGACTGGTATAATCGTCTTGCAAAACGAAACCATATCCGCCAAAAACTCCTGCATTTTAATCACCTTCTTAAAATTTAATTTGATAAAACAAACCGCCAGCCATTGTAGCGTATGCGTCGTTGTTATCTACATGGTCATCAATAAATTTTTCTTTTGCCCAAGCAATACCGCTTGTAATTAAAAAAGCTTCAAACGCACTACAATTTACATTGCGTTGAAGCTGGTCTGAAATAATATATCCAGCCGCGAAATGCAAAGCTTTATCTGTAGGAATATCATCCTGCATATCATGAATAGGATTAGCATTTACAGTTGCTGTAGATAAAAAGAAGGCACAACACAACGCTAATAATAATTTACGCATTGTCTGCACCTTCTTTTATATTATCTTCTATTGTAGATATAATTTGTTCTTTTATATAATTAGGACATTTTTCATTTACACACCTACCTTCCTCATTTAATTTTTTTGCACATAAATTACAACGCTTAGTCATTTTCAATCACTCCTTGCATTTGTTCAGAAGAATTTGTCATTAAGCTTTTATACTCCTGCTTTAATTCTTCTTGTAAATCAATGTCATCATTTAATAATGCTATTACCATAGCTTCTTTTATTTCTTCAGCTTGAATTTTGGTATCATTAGCAATAGTATTTACTTCTGCTAATTGTTTTTCTTCTTGTGTAGGTTCAGGTGGAATATAAATAACTGGTTTACCTGTTTCACTATCTCTCTTATATCTTGCATAGTTATTTTCTTTATTACTCATATTTCCTATATAGTAGTTATATTCTTCTAACGGAATTTCAATATATCCATCAGATGTAAGTTTATCTTTTCCACCATAATTATTGGCATGAAATGATGGAATAAATTCTTCTGGTAATCCTCCATCGGAAAACTTTGTAAAATATGTTGTAGACATTATAACATCTCCTTGTAAATTTATTTTTTATTAAAGTGATTATTTTAAGCAGTTACAAAAAGCAATAAATAATTGTTACTAATAAGATACTTATATTTTTAGTTATACTAATAAAAACAAGTATTTATCTATATTTATTAGTGTTACTAATGTTACTTCTAAAAATCATTAAAACAATATATTTTTAAACTTAAAAACCGTTGCAAAATCTGTTAAGCCTTTAATTGCAACGGTTTATTCTATATATATAATTTATAAAAATATTAATGGTAATCGCTGTCTAAATGATTTGCTGTAAACACAGATAAATCTTGCGTATTATCATATAGTTTATTTAACAATAACTTTAAATTTTCTTGAGATATATAGATATAGCCATTAGGATGATTATTTATATTATCTATTATTTCTTTAGACTCTGTACTCCATATATAAGATAATTCTTCGATATCCTTTTTTGTCAAGTGTGTATTTACCATATCTAAACTTCCCCATTGATAATCGTTTATTTTTTTATGTGTAGTAGTTTCATTTACATAAATTTCTATTTGTTTGTTTGCCCAACCTTTAAATTTTTTACGTAATTTATTAAACATATACATCAACCTTTCATTAAACAGTGGGGAATGTTTGTTACAAATGTAGAACAAGGGAAAAATAATACTTTTACATTTCCAATAGCATTTAAAAATAATTTATATTTTTATTGGGCTTTTGATTATACAGGATATTTTTATAATTTAATTATAAAAAACAAAGATATTAATTCTTGTTATATTTATGGAGCATATCCTAATGGAACAGAACAAACAGGGGAGCTAGCACCTACAGGTGTTAGTGGAATATCGGTGTTTATAGGAAGTTAATTATTTTCCGACAATTAGATAGTAGTGTTTTGTATCTGCATTATATGGATTTCTTCCTATTGTTAAAGTGGGCAATGTAGCATGAATATAACAATAAGTATTTATTAAGACATTACATGTAGATATTCCGCATACTACTATTTTTAAACTAATTGGCAAATTTAACGATTCTTGCACATAATTACTATCTGGTTCTTGTGTATGGTCTTTTTTTAATATTAATAATCCCCACTGTTTATATGAAACCTATACTACCCCACATATATCCTCCTACAGTGTTTGTATAAAATCTAAAATTAGTTTTATCTGGAGCTACTGTATAAAACATATTAGTATAAATTAAAGTCCCATGTTTATTAACCCATGTTAAATAATTGTTTTTAACAGTTAATGGTAAAGAAATTATATTTTCTACATTTTTTTGATTATCTTCAAGTTTAAAATATCCCCACTGTTTAAAGCTGTGAAATAGTAGCATATAAAACAGCATATCTTTGATTTCCTAAATTATGACAAATAGAAAATTCATTAGTTATATTAGAATTAAGAATAAAAGCATTTGAAATTGCTTGAGGTGTAGATGGTGAATTTTTTAATATATTTGTTGTTATAGCTAATGTTTTAGCACTAATAGGAAGATGAACAGTTATTATGCCATCTTCGCTAAATTCAGTATATGCACATCCCCACTGTTGATGTATCAACCTACAGTGGGGAGTTACTATTGCACTATCAGAAACATGGAATATAGGTACATTTTCAATATCTTTTACAAAAAGTACTATGTTAGTTGTAGCTATTTGTGGTCGTGGATATAATAAATCACCTCTAAACGTTGAATTTACAGATAAAAATCATGCTGAGTTTAGTATAAATGATGAATATGGAAAGCCATCTATTATATATCTAAGTTTAGGTAAATAATTATTTACTAACCAAAAACCATTTAAAAGTAAACTCATCTCGTGTACTACTTAAACATCTAACAACAAAGGATATACTAGTTGTATTGTTTCCCGAGCATTGTATATTAAAATCTTTAGTATTATTTGCGTTATTACACATAATACTAGGTATTATGAATAATGGTTCTTTTCTAGTACAACTTACAGGTAAATTAATATTTGCATATGTGAAATCTTTAGTAACTGTTATACTATTAGTTCCCCACTGTAGGTTGATACATCAACAGTGGGGATTAGTTCCTATAAATTACACAGAAATAACAGATGGAATAAAAAGTACGTTTGGATGTACCTTTCCAATAACATTTAAAAATAGATGTTTTGCGGGTTCTGTTATTGTAAATAGAATATATGCTTGTTGGATGCCAAATCTAACAACAAACACATGGGAAGCAGGAAACTTTAGAGGATATTATCAAACAAAAAATACTACAGCTGATAGTTTTGATATTATTTATTTTGTAATAGGCAAATAACATTTATTTTCCTATTACAACAACGAACATAGGACCATAATAGTAATGTGTAAGCATATCTTTATAATGTACATCGAATTCAGATACATTTGTAGAACCAGCAGTTTTAGATATCCTAGCTAAATATATACCATTCGTTGTTTCACCAGAATAATTGTGAGTTGTAATCCCACCAAAAAAAGTAGTAAGTGTTACTGGTAATTTAAAATTAACAGATATTACCTCTTCGCCATGATAAACAATATTGCCACAACTTCCCCACTGTTTAATGA
>ERZ791808.993-NODE-993-length-24457-cov-11.052209_pt1 | contig 24457 bp, 35 predicted proteins | sample MGYA00510305_ERZ791808 | MGnify/ENA primary metagenome ERZ791808 (study PRJEB30046, sample SAMN00792024) | human gut metagenome | study: EMG produced TPA metagenomics assembly of the A metagenome-wide association study of gut microbiota in type 2... | reverse complement strand
AATCTATTCACACATGGTTACGTTTTGGGGAAATTATGAGGGGATCTCTCAGTGCAGCGCAGTCAGCAAACGCTCGAACAATGGTTTGAACCCGGAACCGCCCGCGCGCTTGATGCGTTTATTGAGGGGATGACGCTGCATTTTGTCACCGACCGTAAGCCGCTATCGCGCGAGGAGATTTTGAGGATGGTTGAGAGGGTTGCAGGGTAGTAGATAAGTTTTAGATAACAAAAAACCCATTTATGTAAACGGGTTAATGAAAACAATAAGTTAGATTAAAAACAATAAGTTGGGTTGGTGGTCAGTGGTGGTTATTACGGGGTAATGCCAACCGCTGCCGCCACTTTGTCGCCACTTGGCAGCGTTGCCAGAGGATTGAAACGGAGCGCCGTTTCCAGATGATCTGGTGCCAGATGTGCGTAACGCATAGTCATTTTTATATCGTGGTGTCCGAGAATTTTTTGTAAGGCGAGAATGTTTCCACCCGACATCATGAAGTGCGCCGCAAACGTATGGCGCAGAACGTGTGTGAGTTGACCGCGAGGGAGCACGATAGACGTTTTTTCCATCACGGATAAAAATTGAAAATAGTAGTCTGTAAAGAAATTGAACCCATCAAGCGCCATGATCTCTTCGTAAAGCTCTTTACTGATAGGGATGCTTCTGTTTTTCTTCCCCTTCGTTCTGACAAAGGTAATTCGGTATTTGGTCACCTGTGAGCGGGTAAGATTTACGGCTTCACGCCAGCGTGCGCCTGTGCTTAAGCATATCTTAACTACCAGTGCCAGAATTGGGTCCTGACGTTTGCAATCAGCCAGCAATTCAACAATCTGCTCATGGGTAAGCCATGCCATCTCTTTTTCTGCGATGGTGAATTTTCGCATGTTCTCCAGTGGGTTCGGATACGACCATTCGCCCAGACGGGATAGTTCGCTAAAAACACTACTTAGATAGCTTTGCTCCAGGTTAATGGTGACCGGGCTTGCTCCTTTCTTCCATTTCTCGCTGAAGTAGATCTCGCCTGTCAGGCGTTTATCTCGATAGTGGGCAAACATTTTAGAGGTGAGATCGGTTGCAAGAGGATTACCCAGAGCGTCAACCATCAACAGCAATTTGTCATAGACATGCTGCCCAGCTGTCAGAGATTTACCATGTAGTTTGAACCATAGCTCAACTACGTCTTTCAGTGTTCGACGATCCACTGATTCACCCAGCCAGGGCTTTGCTTCGGTTTCTTCCATCGTGTGGCGCTCAAAAGCCAGAGCTTCGCCTTTGGTGGCGAATTGTTTACGCACACGACGCCCACTACGTCCGGCGGGGTAACATTCGCAAAGCCATTTCCCTGTGGTGAGTTTTCGTACTGCCATAAAAAATGCCCTCCAGTAGAGAGCATTTTTACTGTATGTATAACCAGTGTCAATGTATGAAATCCTACGACCATACATCTCACTGAAGCCATCATGAAGTTGGCTATTCTTTTTGCTATGTGAGCATGTAACTTTTGCGGTTAACCTGCGGCTCATTTTTATTTTAGACGCAGATATAAAAGCAAAAGTTATCGTGAGTTTTTAGTACAGATTTTTTTGGATTTACTAATAGTTCCATCATTGCAAACGAATTTGCCATCTGAGGTACAGTGAGAAACACCTCCCTTTTTCCCTGAGCAGGGATAATTTCTAGCATAGGTAGTTAGTGGGTTTAATAACAAAGAACATGACAAAACCACAAAAAATACCTTACCAAGCATAGTTTCCTCCCGGTACTATTTAACATACTTGACTGTTAAACTTATAATTTTACCAATTATTTCAATGTCTTCTATCTTGCATTCGAAGGCTCTGTTTCCACCCTCGACGAAGATTCTTCCACCGGGTAAACGAGTAATGTCACGGATCGTTATTTCGCCATCAATACTTATTACCCATTTACCATCACGTATATCATCAAATTCTTTATCACAAATAAATTCAGAATTGTTATCTGTGATGACAAAAGGTTTTTTAAACGTAGAGGGTAGAAATCCCTTATCAAAAATATAAAAACCGTCTTTCTGCAATGCTCCATCAGACAATAAATATTTTTCTACTTCTATAGTATTTGTATTTGCTGATGCTTGCTTTGAACCATGCCCTGTTGTTAGCCAATTAAGCGAGGTGCCCGTTTCAAGGGCGCACTGGATTACCCAATCTGCTGGAAAAATATCACGCATATAGCGCGTTGCCATGGTGCTCTTAGAAACACCTAAATGATCACAGAGAGCCTGACGGGTACCGAACCCATATGCTTCAACTAAACGTTCTATGGCTTTCTTACCGCCGCTATTGAAATCCACAAGTCCTCCAAAGAAATCCAAAATTCGTTGACAGATTCCAAAAGCGATCTTAAAGTTGAACCAGAAGTGTTCTTTTGGAGCCTTCACTACTAATCACGACAAACAACGGCTCGCCACAAGCCATATCTAGAAGGAATGTTGCCTTATGACACCTAACATTTCAATTACTCTGAATACACCACATGTCACAATCGAACGTTATAGCGAACTGACTGGCCTTTCTATTGATACGATTAACGACATGTTGGCTGATGGCCGACTACCTCGTCATCGTCTTCGTAAAGACAAAAAACGTGAAAAGGTAATGATTAACCTGGCTGCTCTGACTGTTGATGCTTTGTCTGCTTAATAGACGTCTATTTTCGCAATAAGACGCTGAGTTCGATTTTGCGATAAGTTCGGAGTTGAAAACCATGTTTGATTACCAAGTTTCCAAACATCCACATTTTGATGAAGCCTGTCGTGCATTCGCACTGCGCCACAATCTGGTGCAACTGGCAGAACGTGCGGGCATGAATGTGCAGATTCTGCGGAACAAGCTGAACCCAGCTCAACCTCATTTATTAACCGCACCAGAAATCTGGCTGCTTACCGATCTGACTGAAGATTCAACGTTGGTAGATGGTTTTCTGGCACAGATTCACTGCCTGCCATGCGTACCAATTAATGAGGTGGCAAAAGAGAAACTGCCACATTACGTCATGAGTGCAACCGCAGAGATCGGGCGTGTTGCTGCAGGTGCGGTATCTGGCGATGTAAAAACCAGTGCAGGTCGTCGTGATGCTATCAGCAGCATTAACTCTGTAACACGACTGATGGCGTTGGCTGCTGTTTCATTGCAGGCCCGTTTACAGGCTAACCCTGCGATGGCGAGTGCAGTTGATACCGTGACTGGCCTCGGTGCTTCATTCGGTTTGCTGTGAGGTGCTTATGCTGACGAAAGAACCATCATTTGCATCGCTGCTGGTAAAACAAAGCCCGGCAATGCACTACGGTCACGGCTGGATCACGGGTGAGGATGGAAAACGCTGGCATCCATGTCATTCACAAGATGAATTGCTGTCTGAATTGACCACGAGGAAACGGAGAAAGTCCAAATGTATGCGGCAGAAAGTGAAGTGGTTTATCAGTTTCGTTACAGAGGGGAGAGTTATTCAGTACCTGAAGATGATTTGCTCTGTTGCTATCCGTCATTGTCGGGCGATGGCAGTTACTTTTTCGCGTTAAAGGATGGGACGTTTTTACGGGGAGAGCAGGTTAAAGAGACGATACGAAAAAATGTATCTCCTCTTGAGCGTTACCGTAAGAACAAAGAACGATAGCTGCGTTTGGGGGATATGAAGTATGGCAATTAATGGCGCTGCAGCAACTGTTCCATTAAGCCCCGGTGAACGCCTGAATGGACTTAATCACATTGCGGAGTTAAGGGCGAAAGTTTTTGGCCTGAATATTGAGTCAGAGCTTGAGCGGTTTATTAAAGATATGCGTGATCCACGGGATATCAATAATGAACAAAATAAACGGGCACTGGCTGCCATATTCTTTATGGCAAAAATTCCAGCTGAACGTCATAGCATCAGCATTAATGAGCTGACCACTGACGAAAAGCGGGAGCTGATTAAAGCAATGAATCATTTTCGTGCAGTGGTGAGCTTATTTCCCAGACGGCTAACCATGCCGAATTAACCAACTAATGAAATTAATGGCGTAAACCCGCCGGGCATCCCTTTATCTAAATTCAGGAGAATTGATTATGCGTAATATTGAAACCCTCACGACTAAAACCGGACCGGATGACGCAGGGCTTAATATTTTACTGACAGAGGCTCGTCTGGAAGAACGCCGGGCAAGGGCTGAAGCAATGGCAGCTCGCCTTGATAGCCTGGCGTGTCATATCTCATCCCGTCAGCTAAACCACGTGGAAGCGGCAGAACTGCTGCGTGTGACTGCTGAAGCAATCCAGAACGAAGCGCAGGAGATCCACTAATGGCTGATGCAATGGATCTCGTACAGCAGCGCGTTGAAGAAGAACGCCAGCGCCATATCCGTGCTGCCCGTGCCAAAACGCCGGGCGTGTCCCGCGTGCTTTGCGTTGAGTGTGAAGCGCCAATTCCGCCAGCACGCCGCCGTGCCATTCCGGGTGTGCAGCTTTGCATTACCTGTCAGGAAATCGCAGAGCTGAAAGGCAAACATTACAACGGGGGTGCTGTATGAGCACCATCCTGAAATGGGCGGGAAATAAAACCGCCGTAATGTCCGAACTGAAAAAACACCTTCCTGCTGGCCCGCGACTGGTTGAACCTTTCGCGGGTTCCTGTGCTGTGATGATGGAGACGGATTACCCCAGCTATCTTGTTGCGGATATTAATCCTGATTTAATCAACCTCTATAAAAAGGTTGCTGCTGATTGCGAGGCGTTTATATCTCGTGCCAGAGCTTTATTTGAGGAAGCAAACAGGGAGTTGGCTTATTACAACATAAGGCAGGAGTTTAATTACTCCACTGAAATTACTGATTTCATGAAAGCGGTATATTTCCTGTATCTCAATCGTCATGGTTACCGTGGGTTATGTCGTTATAACAAGAGCGGGCATTTCAACATTCCATACGGTAATTATAAAAATCCGTATTTCCCTGAAAAAGAAATTCGCGCATTTGCAGAGAAAGCCCAGCAAGCAACGTTTATCTGCGCCAGCTTTGATGAAACGCTGGCGATGCTGCAGGTGGGGGATGTGGTGTATTGCGATCCGCCTTATGACGGTACGTTTTCCGGCTATCACACTAACGGCTTCACTGAAGATGACCAGTATCACCTGGCATCTGTTCTTGAATATCGATCATCAGAAGGTCATCCAGTCATTGTTTCTAACAGTGACACATCCCTGATCCGTTCGCTGTATCGAAATTTCACTCACCACTACATCAAGGCAAAACGCAGCATCGGCGTGTCGGCTGGCGAGAGTAAACCTGCAACAGAAATCATTGCTGTTTCCGGGGCGCGCTGCTGGGTGGGATTTGATCCTTCGTGTGGCGTGGATAGTTCTGCTGTGTACGAGGTGCGTGTATGAGTCATGACGATATGAGCAACTCTAGCGGCTTTAACGAGGCCGCTGCAGCATTTTCATGGAACGGCCCGAAAAAGGCCATTAACCCTTATCTGGACCCGGCGGAAGTTGCTCCGGAGTCTGCACTTTTAAACCTGATCACTCTGTACGCTGCCGATAATGAGCAGGAACAGCTGTGCCGCGATGCACTGAGTGAGCAGGTCTGGGAGCGTTATTTCTTTAATGAATCTCGTGATCCTGTCCAGCGCGAAATGGAGCAGGATAAGCTCATTAGCCGGGCAAAGCTAGCGCATGAACAGCAGCGTTTTAACCCGGACATGGTCATTCTGGCGGACGTCAGCGCCCAGCCCATCCATATCAGCAAGCCGCTGATGCAACGTATCGAATACTTCAGCAGCCTGGGCAGGCCAAAGGCTTATTCCCGCTATTTGCGTGAGACGATTAAGCCATGTCTGGAGCGACTGGATTGTGTACGTGACAGTCAGCTGTCTGCTTCTTTCCGTTTTATGGCAAGCCATCAAGGGCTGGAGGGCCTGCTGATCCTGCCTGAAATGAGTCAGGATCAGGTGAAACGCCTGTCCACCCTGGTAGCTGCGCATATGAGCATGTGCCTTGAGGCAGCTTGTGGCGATTTGTATGCCACCGATGACGTTAAGCCAGAAGAAATCCGCAAGACATGGGAAAAGGTGGCGGCGGAAACCCTGCGTCTGGATGTCATCCCACCTGCGTTTGAGCAACTCCGTCGGAAAAGAAACCGCCGTAAACCCGTGCCCTATGAACTCATTCCGGGTTCGCTGGCGCGTATGTTGTGCGCCGACTGGTGGTATCGGAAATTATGGAAGATGCGTTGCGAATGGCGGGAAGAGCAGTTGCGTGCTGTCTGCCTGGTCAGCAAAAAAGCATCTCCCTATGTCAGCTATGAAGCCGTGATGCATAAACGTGAGCAGCGCCGTAAGTCGCTGGAGTTTTTCCGTTCTCATGAACTGGTGAACGAAGACGGCGACACGCTGGACATGGAGGATGTGGTAAACGCCAGCAGCAGCAACCCTGCGCATCGCCGCAATGAGATGATGGCCTGTGTTAAAGGTCTGGAGCTTATCGCGGAAATGCGCGGTGACTGCGCCGTTTTCTACACTATCACCTGTCCGTCACGTTTCCATTCCACGCTCAACAACGGCAGACCCAACCCGACCTGGACAAATGCGACGGTAAGACAAAGCAGCGATTATATGGTCGGCATGTTTGCTGCATTTCGTAAGGCAATGCACAAAACCGGGTTGCGCTGGTATGGCGTGCGGGTGGCTGAGCCGCACCATGACGGTACTGTGCACTGGCATCTCATGTGCTTCATGCGTAAAAAAGACCGCCGCGCCATCACTGCATTACTGCGTAAGTTTGCCATCCGTGTAGACCGCGAGGAGCTGGGCAACAACACGGGGCCACGCTTTAAGTCTGAGCTGATTAACCCGCGCAAAGGAACACCGACAAGCTATATCGCGAAATACATCAGTAAGAACATTGACGGGCGTGGTCTGGCTGGCGAGATCAGCAAGGAAACGGGTAAATCCCTGCGTGATAACGCCGAATACGTTAATGCCTGGGCGTCTCTGCATCGTGTTCAGCAGTTCCGCTTCTTTGGTATTCCGGGACGTCAGGCTTACCGTGAACTTCGCTTGCTGGCTGGTCAGGCGGCAAGGCAACAGGGTGACAAAAAAGCAGGTGCGCCGATACTGGATGACCCGCGCCTTGATGCCATCCTGGCTGCTGCTGATGCTGGTTGTTTTGCCACCTACATCATGAAGCAGGGCGGCGTACTGGTTCCCCGTAAATATCACCTTATCAGAACCGCTTATGAAATCAACGAAGAGCCGACCGCCTATGGCGATCACGGCATTCGTATTTATGGCATCTGGTCACCCATTGCAGAGGGCAAGATCTGCACTCATGCAGTGAAGTGGAAAATGGTTCGTAAGGCCGTTGACGTTCAGGAGGCGGTAGCCGACCAGGGCGCTTGCGCCCCTTGGACTCGTGGCAATAACTGTCCCCTTGCTGAAAATTTAAACCAACAAGGGAAAGACAAATCAGCTGATGGGGACTCCAGAACGGATATTACCCGTATGAATGACAAGGAGTTGCACGATTACCTGCACAGTATGAGCAAAAAAGAGCGCCGGGAACTGGCTGCAAGGTTACGCCAGGTGAAACCGAAACGGCGTAAAGACTACAAACAGCGAATTACAGACCATCAGCGACAGCAGCTCGTCTATGAACTGAAGTCCAGGGGATTTGATGGCAGCGAGAAAGAAGTCGATTTGCTCCTTCGCGGCGGCAGTATTCCGTCAGGAGCAGGCCTGCGTATCTTCTATCGGAACCAGCGTCTGAAGGAAGATGATAAGTGGCGGAACCTGTATTAATTACGCGGGTTAACAATTCGTGCTCTTAATAATACCAGGCATATCAGGCCGATGAACGTAAAAAAACGTTTTACATCAGTAAGATTATTATATACTGTAAATATAAACAGTGGTTATATATACAGTATTGTTGTGGTGTCATAGGAGGAAAGATGCAGGACTATTTTTTGGAGTCTTTGAAGCTCCAGCGCATTGATTTTTTTCTTAAGCTTGTAGCGGCTAGTGAGTGTAGTGATGAAGAGAAGGGGCTGGCTCTGCAGTGGGTTTCTGAATTGACTGATGAACTCATGGCAAAAATCAGAAGCCACGAATACAACCGCTCAATGGATGTCATCAGCTGAGGTGACTTTTATGCGCATTGAAATAATGATCGATAAAGAGCAGAAGATTAGCCAGTCTACCCTGGACGCCCTTGAATCCGAGCTTTACCGCAATCTGCGCCCCCTGTATCCCAAAACGGTAATTCGCATTCGCAAAGGTAGCTCTAACGGTGTGGAACTAACCGGACTGCAACTGGATGAAGAAAGAAAACAAGTGATGAAAATTATGCAGAAGGTGTGGGAGGACGACAGCTGGCTGCATTAAGAAACGTTGCCCCCAGGAGGATTCATTCTGATGGGGGCTAGTTTGGGCAATGAGTGAAATAAGGCGTAAGGTGGGCGGTTATTTTGATAAGTGATCGTCCGCTTTGTGTCAGAAGCAGAAGTGGGAGTGTCTGAGACTCTCTAAAAGTTGATGATTCACTTACAAAACCATTTTCCTGATGGATGCTTACACTTACGAATGATCATTCTGTTTAGTCTTCATGAGAAAATCCCGAATCTTTGCCAAGTTTGAATTTTCGGGGATTGAATCCATGTACGGATCACGCTCAAACACTAATTGCTCAGATTCAACGAAAGCCTGCCACTCTACTGGGTCTAGCTCAAATCCCATTGCTGTCATATCACTTTCATCTTCCCCCTCGATCCAGTGGACTAAATAAAACAACTCATCATCAGGAGAATCATCCTCACCATCAACAATATCAACATCGGTTACAGTGATACGTAGGGTGGGATCGATTTTTGAGACATAAATTCCTAACTGTGGTATAGGGGGAATATTGTTCATGGAAACTCCTTTTATTGGTGTTTGCTATTTGAATAAAAATACGCCAAACAGAGTGTTAACTGTGAATCTGGAAAGAATCGTTGTAAGTACCCCGCTTAGGTGTCCCATTCTATTTTAGAGGTTCTCGTGCATATGGATTATGTTATCTGAAAGCTAACTTCCGCTTCCCGTTCACAGCGAACATTCATCTTTGTAAACCCGTATGATCCGTTTTTCAAGTGGCCATTCAGATACGGATTTTCACTTCCTTGACAGTGCATGACTATGCTGCATGAAATCGCATGATCGATTGAGGATCGTCTTTGCTCAGATCCGCCAGAACTGGCGGGCTTTTGCTCATGTCATGCATGTGCATGAAAACCACTGCATAAAGCGGGCAGGCGTGGCGGGGATACGAGCGCGCGTTCAGGGCGAAAGCTAGCCGTAAATATTAGATGTTAAGTCTAATAAACTGGTTTAAATTCATTTTATGAGTACCATTTTGACGTTTTTTGTCATAAAATGCCTTAAGATTTGGTTGTTGGTGACGTTTGTTGCTTTTGCAACTAAGATTATTCAACCACCAGGAGGGTAAAAATGCTTATTGAATTCAATGTTGAGAACTATCTCTCAATCAAAAACAAACAAACACTTTCACTTATTGCTAACAAAAGTAACGAGTTAAAAGAGAATATCTTTACAGTAGAGGGAAACGTTAACCTTAATGTTCTAAAGTCAGCTGTTATTTACGGTGCGAATGCAGCGGGCAAGTCGAATGTACTTCTGGCTGTCAGGGCTATGATGGATTTAGTTATCCACTCTGCATCTAACTCTCAGGCTGGTGAAGAGGTTCCCGTATTCCCCTTCAAGCTTGATTCAGATTCAATTAAAAAACCTACTGAATTTGAAGTTACTTTTATTGCAGAGGGCACCCGGTATCAATTTGGTTTTTCTGCTACAAATGAAAGAATTATTGATGAATGGCTCTTTGCGTACCCAAAAGGAAGGCCTCAAAAGTGGTATTTCAGAGCTTGGGATGAAGAGAAGCAGGAATATGATTGGGATTTTGGCGCATCACTACTTGGTGAAAAACAAGTTTGGCAGCGTTCAACTAGAAATAATGCCCTGTTCTTGTCTACAGCTGTTCAATTAAATAGCGAGCAGCTTAAGCCTGTTTTTACTTGGTTTAAAAAAACACTGAGACTTTCTGGAATTAATGGATGGGCTAATACATTCTCCGCTAAACGCTGCACCGAGGATATGAAGAAAGATATCTTGAATTTTTTGCAAGCTGCAGATATTGGCATTGATGATGTTTTAGTTAAGAAAGAAAAATTTAATCCAGATGATTTGCCATCTGATATGCCAGATGATATCAAAAAAATCGTTATTTCTAATATGAAGGATAAAGAAGTTTTTGATGTTACTACTGTCCATTATAACGATAAAGGTGAGCCGGTAAGTTTTTCTCTTGAAGAGGAATCTCATGGCACTCAAAAGCTTTTTTCTTTAGCTGGTCCATGGTTAGATGCGCTCGATAATGGATATGTACTATTAATCGACGAGCTTCACGATACATTGCATCCAAAGTTGGTTAGTTTCTTGGTAAATCTTTTTAATAGTCCGGTTACTAATAAAAAAGGTGCGCAGTTAATTTTCTCAACACATGAAACATCCATTCTGAATCAAAGCATTTTTAGACGTGATCAAGTTTGGTTTTGTGAGAAAAATGAACTCAGTGAAACTAATCTATATCCATTGACTGATTTTAGTCCAAGGAAAGGAAGAGAAAATTTAGAAGCCGCATACCTAGACGGTCGGTATGGAGCATTGCCGTTCATCAAGAAATTGACGGGGATTTGATATGGGAAGCGAGGATTTATTCAAAAAGAAACGTGCCCCTAAAACGGCTAAGGATCTAGCAAGACGTAATGCAATAAAATCCCCTCTCGCTAAAATATTAATTGTTTGTGAGGGTAAAAAAACTGAACCAAATTACTTTGAGGATTTGATAAATCATTTTGAATTACTTACAGCAAGTGTAATTGATGTAACTGGAGAATGTGGCTCTAGTCCTATGTGTGTTGTTCGTCATGCAAAAGCACAGCATAAAAAAATGACTGAACAGGGGGCTCCTTATGATCAAATCTTTGTAGTGATTGATAAGGATGCCCACTCTGATTACATGGCAGCGCTTGACGCTATCAGGAGAAGTAAACCAAGCTCAACTTGGTTTACTGTGAATTCAGTACCTTGTTTTGAATATTGGTTACTTCTACATTATACCTATTCGACAAAGGCATTTAGAAATTTACCTGGTAATAGTTCAGGAAATCAAATTGTAAATGAGTTAAGAAAATATATTAAGGACTATGAGAAAGGCTCAAAAGGGATTTTTCAGAAAACCCTAAACGCTTTAGAGTCAAAAGATTTAAATGAAGTAGTCCTTAGGGCTAAGAGAAGTTTACAGGCTGCTGAAGCTAGCGATACTGATAATCCAAGTACAAAAGTGTTTGAGTTAGTTGAAAGGCTTATCCAGCTAAAAAAACAAATAGAGTCAAACCGTAAACAGAAACGCTCTTAGGAGCGTTTTGATTGTCATCCCTAAACCGTCTATTGAAGTGGGGGTAAAACCGCCCCAGGAAGAGCGGTTGATATGAAGGATAGGTCAGGTGAGCGTTAATCTTCCTCAGTCAGGTATGGGTTAAAGCGAATCACTTCATCATCCAGCCACTCGTTAATTTCTATCACGCGGCCTTGGAGTGGTGTAAGTTCGTTGCGTACGAAAACACGCGCCGCCTTCTCAACATCCCCAAATCCCCCAACATTATTAGGCATAATCCCCATCATCTGCGGCGGCACGCGGTGTGCCGCCATCATGTCATCGCGACTAACATTTTTGATATTCAAAAACTCATCCTTCGCCGCGACTTCTGACAGAGGAATGATCTGAAGGCCGTCTTTTTTGCCGTTAGGCGAGTACATAAACAGGTTGCGGAAGTTGCCCGGTCCTTTAGCACTTTTCATTGCCTTGCGGAGGTTGTTCACATCCTCCTGGTTCTGCGCGGCATCGGTCATGTACATGATGAAGCCTGCATGACTACCGTTAATGTAATACTTGCGGCGGAACAGCGTGGCGGATTCGTTGAGCAGGGCTGACGGAATGGCAGAAAGATAGCCGGGCAGGCCGTAGATCTCCTGATTAATATCCGGTTCCATCAGATGAAAAATGCTGCCTTTCGTGAACTGATACGGCTGGGTTGTCATACCGTATTGCACAAACCAGTAGGTATCCAGGTCTAACCCGCGTCGGGTGTATTTTGCCAGAGCAGGCTCAAGGGCGATAACCTCACCGAAGCGGTTCGTGCGTTTCTCCAGATAGGCGTTACCAAATACCAGATAGTCCTGCACAAAACGTGAAAAAGCCTGCTGGCTGAGCAGCGGGTGAGGGATGTAGGTACTGGTCAGAATGTTGCACTTTACTGCAATCGGGGAGCTATGATGTACGGCAGCGCGGAAGGTTCGCGCCAGTCCGTCAAAACTCACTGGCGGCTCATACCAGCGATCTGTCTGTACGCATTCCACATAGTCCAGTAGTTCACGGCGGTCCAGAACCGGAACGGGATCGCCGAAGCTGAATGCTTCGGCTGAAGTCTGGTTTTTATGCTGGATCTGTTTCGTCGCCGCAGCGCGGTTCTTCTTACTCTTTCCCATCAAAAAATCTCCACAATATTGCTGGTATTGGCGGACTCGCCCTGCAGCGGTTCGTTAAACAGTGCGTGCATTGTTGCCCAGGCCAGATCGGCATGGCTGGCTTCTTCGCTGCGGCTGGCTTCATAGGTCGGGCGGTTGCCGCTGGCGGTGGTGGCGCGACGGATTGCCATAAATGACTGCGCAATGTCGGTGTGCCCGGCGTCAAACTCCAGACGGCGGTGGCTGATAATGTCGTAGGCCTTGAGTACCAGGGCGTTTTTAACGTTGGGGTTATAGACAAACTCCCGGACGGCAGGAAAGAACGCTTTCACGTTCTCGTAAACCCCGTGACCGACGCCGGTTGAGTCGATGCCGATGTAGGTCACGTTGTACTGTTCGGTCAGTTTTTTGATGGCGTCAGCCTGGGCGCGGAAGTCCATTCCGCGCCACTGGTGACGCTCAAGAATGCGGAACTTACCGCCCGGCACGGCTGGCGGTGCCACCACCACGCACCCGGCGCTGTCGCCGTTTTGCGTACCTTTTGCCGGGTCATAACCGATCCACACTTCGCGCCAGCCAAACGGGCGCAGCGCCAGTGCATGAAAGTCGGTCCAGACTTCCCAGCTGTCCACCATGCACCCCTGCAGCTCGCTGAGCGGGAACACGGACGCGAGATCGTCCACGAACTCACACATCAGCAGGTTCTGGTATTCATCCGGGCTGTATTCCATGCGTAACTGGTCGAGGTCGAACAAGTTGCAGCCGCCGCGCACCGCATCTTCCACAGTGACTATCTGGCGGTACTGCCCGTCTGCGCACAGCAGGCCGGGGGCCAGATTGCTGTGGGACAGGTCGATGTCCACCTTGTCGGCTTTGTTGCGTCCACGGTTGAACAGCGCACCGGACCAGAACGGATAAGCACTGTGGGTCAGGCTGGATGGCGTGGAAAAATAGGTTTGTCGCCATTTTTTGTGAATAGCCATACCGGAAGCCACTTTGCGCAGCTCCTGGAATTTCGGTATCCAGAAATATTCATCCAGATACAGGTTACCGTGATAACTCTGGGCTGTGCGGGCATTGGTGCCGAGGAAGTAAAGCGTGGCCCCGTTAGGAAGCACCATCGGATCGCCTTTCAGCTCCACCTCCACTTCTTTGGCGAAGTCGATGATGTACTGCTTAAAGACGTGGGCCTGTGCCTTACTGGCGGAAAGGAAAATCTGGTTACGTCCGGTCAGCAGGGCGTCAATCAGGGCTTCACGGGCAAAGTAAAAGGTCGCGCCGATCTGGCGTGACTTCAGCAGGTTGCGGATGCGGTTGGTTTTTCCGGCTTCCCACCAGTGGCGCTGGTAGTTGAACATGGAGGAGTGGAAGATTTCTTCCAGCTTCTCAATTTGTTCATCGGTGAAAACGTTCTTTTCCGGCTGACGGCGCGGGCCTTTGTTGCGGTTGGCGACGTTAGGGTTTAAGTCGGCTTCGTTACCGCCATTGTTAAACTTGCCGATCCGCGCGTGGCGCTCAGACTGGCGCGCCAGCAGGTCAATCTCTTTGAAATCTTTCCCTTCTTTGTGCTCCTTCATAATGAGCTGGCAGTAGCGTGCGGCGGTGGTGAGCTGCATCTGATCCAGCGGCCCATAGTCACCCCACTTGTCGCGTTTTTTCCAGCTGTGAACGGTTGCAACTTTCTCGCCCAGCATTTCAGCAATGCGGGCGACGCGGTATCCCTGAAAGTACAGCAGCATGGCCTGCCGACGGGGATCGAGATCTGCGGGTGTCAGTGTGGTGTTCATGGCACAAACCTACAGCCTTGAATGAAGGCTTTCCCCGCCTGCGGTTTGTGTGGTTGTCGGTACAAATACTGCGCATTGTTTCACTGCCCCCATCACCGCAACCATAAGGCTCCAGTAAGTTTTTTCTAACGGAGCACGGCTCATGACAGTGAAAGCAAAGCGTTTTCGCATCGGGGTGGAAGGTGCCACCACCGATGGACGCGAAATCCAGCGTGAATGGCTGGAACAGATGGCAGCCAGCTACAACCCGGCGGTGTATACCGCGCTGATTAACCTTGAGCACATCAAGTCTTATCTGCCGGACAGCACCTTTAACCGCTACGGCAAGGTGACGGCGCTGTTTGCTGAAGAAATCACGGAAGGTCCGCTGGCAGGCAAGATGGCGCTGTATGCCGACGTTGAGCCAACGGAGTCCCTGGTGGAACTGGTGAAAAAAGGCCAGAAATTATTCACATCTATGGAAGTCAGCCCGAAGTTCGCTGATACGGGCAAAGCCTACCTGGTCGGCCTGGCTGCCACTGATGACCCTGCCAGTCTGGGTACGGAAATGCTGACATTCAGCGCCAGTGCAGCCCATAACCCGCTGGCAAACCGCAAGCAGAATCCTGCCAATCTCTTTACCGCTGCAGAGGAAACGGTGATCGAACTGGAAGAAATCCAGGACGACAAACCGTCCCTGTTTGCCCGCGTCACGGCGCTGTTTACCAAAAAAGAGCAGTCCGATGACGCCCGGTTCTCTGATGTGCATAAGGCCGTGGAGCTGGTCGCCACTGAGCAGCAGAACCTGAGCGCACACACCGAAAAATCCCTGTCTGAGCAGGAAGAACGTCTGTCTGAGCTGGAGACTGCCCTGCAGGCACAGCAGACCGCCTTTAACGAACTGGTGGACAAGCTGAGTCATGAAGACAGCCGCCAGGACTACCGCCAGCGTGCAACAGGCGGTAACGCCCCCGCTGACACTCTGACCAATTGCTGATGGAGCACAAAACCCGATGAAGAAGAATACCCGCTTTGCTTTTAACGCTTACCTGCAGCAGCTGGCGCGTCTGAATGGTGTGGCAGTTGAAGAACTGTCCAGCAAATTCACTGTGGAGCCGTCTGTGCAGCAGACGCTGGAAGACCAGATCCAGCAGTCCGCCGCTTTCCTGACGCTGATTAACGTCACGCCAGTGACTGAGCAGTCCGGTCAGCTGCTGGGGCTGGGTGTTGGCAGCACCATTGCCGGAACCACTGACACCACCGCGAAAGAGCGTGAACCTGTCGATCCGACGCTGATGGTCGATGTGGAATATAAATGCGAGCAGACCAACTTTGACACGGTGCTGACCTACGCGAAGCTGGACCTGTGGGCGAAGTTTCAGGATTTCCAGGTGCGTATCCGTGACGCCATCGTGAAACGTCAGGCACTGGACCGCATCATGATCGGCTTTAACGGCGTGAAGCGTGCGAAAACCTCCAACCGTAGTGAAAACCCGCTGCTGCAGGATGTAAACAAAGGCTGGCTGCAGAAAATCCGTGAGGATGCACCGGATCACGTCATGGGCAGCACCACCACGGGCGGTGAAACCACACCGGGCGCGGTGAAAGTCGGTAAAGGTGGCGAATATGCCAACCTGGACGCCGTGGTGATGGATGCCGTTAATGAGCTTATCGACGTGGTCTACCAGGACGATGACGATCTGGTGGTGATTTGCGGTCGTGAACTGCTGTCTGACAAGTATTTCCCGCTGGTCAACAAAGAGCAGGAAAACAGTGAAAAACTCGCTGCCGATATGATCATCAGTCAGAAACGCATGGGTGGCCTGCAGGCCGTGCGTGCGCCGTTCTTCCCGCCGAATGCACTGCTGATCACCCGTCTGGATAACCTGTCCATCTACTGGCAGGAAGACACCCGCCGCCGTTCAGTTATCGACAACCCGAAACGTGACCGGATTGAAAACTTTGAATCCGTTAATGAAGCCTATGTGGTTGAGGACTACCGCTGCGCCGCACTGGTGGAAAACATCCAGATTGGTGATTTCAGCGCCGCCGCAGCCGAAACCGGAGCGTAATCCATGAGCCTGAGTCCCGCACGGCAGCATCGCCTGCGCGTTCAGGCTGAACAGGCCGCCCGTGAGGGCGGCAGTGTTCGCCACGCATCGGGCTATGACCTGATGCTGCTGCAACTGGCGGAAGACCGCCGCCGTCTCAAGGGCGTTCAGTCCACGGTGAAAAAAGCGGAAATCAAGGTGGAGCTGCTGCCGAAATATGCCGCCTGGGCGGAGGGCGTCCTGGCTGCCGGAGGAGCTCAACAGGATGACGTGCTGATGTACGTGATGCTGTGGCGCATTGATGCCGGAGATTATGCCGGGGCGCTGGAGATTGGGCGTCATGCCCTGCGTCATGGGTGGGTGATGCCGCTGGGTAACCGCAACGTGCAGACCGTGCTGGCAGAGGAAATGGCAGACGCGGCGCAGAGCGCAATGCTTGCCGCCACCGGCTTTGATGCCGATCTGTTGCTACAGACGCTGGAGCTGACAGACGGTCTGGATATGCCGGATCAGTCACGGGCGCGTCTGCATAAAGCGATTGGCGCGGTCCTGAGTGAAGGCAATCCGGCGTCTGCCCTTAATCATCTCAACCATGCGTTACAGCTCGATCCCCGCTGTGGCGTGAAAAAAGACAAACAGCAGCTGGAGCGCAGACTGCGCAATGACAGCCGCTGACAGAACGTGCCCCCGCGCACGGGCGGCACGGGGTGGCGAAAGGCACTGCCACATCAAAACCCCGTCCACCGCCCTCTATTTCAGGAGAAAGCAGCATGAAGTTTGTTGCGCCAGAACAGGCACCGGAACAGGCGGAAATCATCAGAAATACGCCGTTCTGGCCTGATGTGGACCTGTCGGAGTTTCGCAGTGTCATGCGCACTGACGGCACGGTGACGCAGCCGCGTTTAAAGCAGGTTGCGCTGTCGGCAATTTCGGAGGTCAACGCAGAGCTGTATGAGTTTCGCAGACGCCAGCAGATGCTGGGGTATGCCTCGCTGGCAGAAGTCCCGGCGGAACAACTGGACGGCAAAAGCGAGCGCATTCAGCACTATTTCAACGCGGTTTACTGCTGGGCACGCGCCATGCTCAACGAACGTTACCAGGACTATGACGCCACGGCATCCGGTGCGAAGCGAGGCGAGGAACTGGCGGAAGCAAGCGGTGATTTATGGCGTGACGCCCGCTGGGCCATCAGCCGGGTGCAGGATGCGCCGCACTGCACAGTGGAGCTTATCTGATGAAAGTGCGTGCGCATCAGTATGACACGGTGGACGCACTTTGCTGGCGTCATTACGGGCGCACGCAGGGTGTCACGGAGCAGGTACTGAAGGCAAATCCGGGGCTTGCCGAATACGGCCCCTTTTTACCTCACGGGCTGCAGGTGGAGCTGCCGGACATTCCGACCACCACCACCGTGCAGACCGTCCAGCTATGGGACTGAATTATGACGCTTGAGCGAATCAGCGCCTTTATCACGTATTGCATCGCCGTCGTGCTGGCCTGGCTGGGCGATTTGTCCATCAAGGATGCCTCAACGCTGGGCGGCCTGATGATTGGTGTGCTGATGCTGGCTATCAACTGGTACTACAAACATAAAGCCTACCAGCTTCTGCGCGACGGGCAGATCTCGCGGGAGGACTATGAATCCATCAATCGTTAAACGCTGCCTTGTCGGGGCCGTGCTGGCTATTGCAGCTACGTTGCCGGGTTTTCAGCAGCTTCACACCTCCGTGGAGGGGCTGAAACTAATTGCCGATTACGAAGGCTGCCGTCTGCAGCCGTATCAGTGCAGTGCAGGTGTCTGGACCGACGGCATTGGTAATACATCGGGCGTCATTCCCGGCAAAACAATCACGGAACGACAGGCAGCAGAAGGGCTGATTTCCAACGTGCTGCGTGTGGAGCGGGCACTGGAAAGGTGTGTGAAGCAACAGCCGCCGCAAAAGGTGTATGACGCGGTGGTGTCGTTTGCCTTCAACGTGGGAACGGGCAATGCCTGCAGTTCCACACTGGTGAAATTACTCAATCAGCGGCTCTGGGCGGATGCGTGCCGACAGTTGCCGCGCTGGGTTTATGTTAAAGGTGTGTTTAATCAGGGGCTGGATAACCGCCGTGCGCGGGAGATGGCCTGGTGCTTACAGGGAGCAAACTGAAATGAAAAAGAAAGTAATCAGCGGGCTGTTTCTGATGTTATGGATGGCGCTGTTAATCGCAGCAATGGTGTATCCGCAGGGGATTTTTCCGGTACTGGCAGCGTCCGGCGTTTGGGTAGCCTGTTTGCTGACATGGGCGGTAATTCCGGTAGCACTGGCTGCGTTAATTAAGAATGGCCCGCTCTGGCAGGAGTTAAGGGCATCTTTGCTGAAGACAATTACCCGAAAAGAAAACGTATTTATCAGTTGGGTGATGCGATTGCTGATTATCGTAAGTCTCGCCTGGACGGGGTGGGCCATTACCCTGGTCTTTTATCTGCTGACCGTTATTGCCTTCTGGATCACTCGTAACCAGATGGCGCAACAGGTGGCAGCATGAACCGGTTGCTGCTGGTTGTGCTGGCGTTATTACTGGCGTCGCTGGGCTGGCAGATGTGGCGGCTGGCTGATGCCAGCCACACCATCGAAACGCAGCGCGCGGCGCTGAAAAGTAAAGCGCACGAACTAACGAAGAAAAATAGCCAGCTGATCAGTCTGTCCATTCTGGCTGAAACCAATAACCGGGAGCAGGCGCGGCTCTATGCCGAAGCAGAACAGACCAGCGCGCTGCTGAGACAACGACAACACCGGATCGAGGAACTGAAACGTGAGAACGAGGATTTACGCCGCTGGGCTGATACTCCTTTGCCTGCTGACATTATCCGGCTGCGGGAACGTCCGGCACTCACCGGAGGTGCAGCTTACCGTCAGTGGTTGTCCGCGAGTGACGCCGTGTCGGCTGGAGCAGGCAGCGCCGCGCACTAACGGTGATCTGAACGCATTGCTGGATGAAACGGAGGCCGCCTGGGCGGTCTGTGCAGACAAAGTGGACATGATTATTGCGTGTCAGGAGCGAAACAGTGAACAAACCACAATCCCTGCGCCACGCCCTCAATAAAGCAGTGCCTTATGTCCGCAATAACCCGGATAAGCTGCATCTGTTTGTGGATAACGGTTCGCTGGTTGCCACGGGGGCCAGCTCCATGTCATGGGAGTACCGTTATACCCTCAACGTGGTGATTGAGGATTTCAGCGGCGACCAGAATCTGCTGATGGCCCCGGTTTTGCTGTGGCTGCGTGATAACCAGCCCGATGCCATCAATAATCCGGCGTTACGGGAAAAGTTATTCACCTTTGAGGTGGATATTCTGCGCAACGATGTCTGTGATATCAGCCTCAACCTGCAACTGACGGAACGTGTGCTGGTCAGCACTGACGGAAGTGTGTCGAGCGTTGAAGCAGTAGCGGAACCCGATGAACCTGAAGAAATGTGGACGGTGAAACGTGGCTGAACTGCAGAAGGTGGACGACTGGCTGAGTGCTTTGCTGGCGAATCTGGAACCAGCCGCAAGAAGCCGAATGATGCGCCAGCTGGCGCAGGAACTGCGCCGGACACAGCAGCAGAATATCAGGATGCAGCGCAATCCAGATGGCAGCAGTTATGAGCCGCGCAGGGTAACAGCACGCAGCAAGAAGGGGCGCATCAAACGTCAGATGTTTGCAAAGCTGCGCACTACAAAATACCTGAGAACTGCCGCCAGCGCGGATTCTGCCAGCGTACAGTTTGAAGGTAAGGTACAGCGTATTGCCCGTGTTCATCACTACGGTCTGCGCGATCGCGTCAGTCCAAAGGGGGGAGTCATTAAGTATCCATCCCGAAAATTGCTGGGTTTAAATGAACATACTGAAAATGAAGTAAGAGATTTACTTTTAAAGTATTTATTGATGAAAAATTAGAATGTTTACGCTCTTAATAAACTTAAATAACTTTTTATGCTTTGGCAAAAAGGGAAAAGGTCTATTTTAATTTTCCAGTTTTTTTTGTTTTGAACCCCAGAAGCAATAATAGAACCGTCCCAATATTTTATTCCATTTTTGCCGGTCTTTTTTGTTAACTCAAAACTTAATGCGTGAATAATTTTATTGCAGCATTCGCGTATAGAATCTTTAACATGACCATCTATAACAAAAAGTATATTTTCATGTTCTTCAAATGCTTCTTTCTCAGGTGAGTAATCTGGGTTCCACTCATGTTCACTAGTGTCTTGGAGAATTCGTAGTTTTGTACAAAGGCTAATAAGATTGTTGCTAATGGTATATTCCAACCATCCGTTGTACGATAACTCCTCCATTTCAAATTCAGTTACTATAGAACCATCATATACTTTCTGTGTGGAATATATACGCTGTAAATAAAATTCAGATGAACAGCATAATTGCTCAATTATTCTTGCGTGTTCTTCTATAGCGTAATAATCAATTGGATGGCTCATTCTTTTACCTTTCTTTGATTGGAATTGTATTTGTGTCATTTACCACACAAGGACGTATTGATGCCATAGATTCAAGGTCCGTGCAACCTAACCCTATGAACGCACAACTAACCGAAATCATGCGCCTTATCACCAACCTGATCCGCACTGGTGTAGTCACCGAAGTGGACCGGGAAAACTGGCTTTGCCGGGTGAAAACGGGCGAGCTTGAAACCAACTGGATCAGCTGGCTGACGCTGCGTGCCGGGAATGCCCGCACATGGTGGCGACCATCGGAAGGTGAGCAGGTGGTGCTGCTGAGTCTGGGCGGCAATCTGGAAACTGCCTTTGCGCTGCCCGCTGTCTATTCGAATCAGTTCGCACCACCGTCGACGTCGGCAGACGCCTGCGTGACAGAACATCCTGACGGCGGCTGGTTTGAATACGAACCCACTACCGGGCGCTGGTATGTCAGGGGCATCAAATCAATGGTCATTGAGGCCGCTGACAACATCACCATGAAAACCAGTGAGTTTGTACTGGAGGCTGACCGCACGCGCATTAACAGCGAAGTGGTGATCAATGGTGGCGTTACCCAGGGCGGCGGAGCGATGAGTTCTAACGGGATCGTGGTTGATGCGCATCAGCATACTGACGTCCTGAAAGGCGGCGACACAACCGGAGGCCCGGTATGACGCTTTATAGCGGGATGAACAATACCAGCGGTAAAGCCATTACTGATATTGATCATCTGCGCCAGTCGGTGCGGGACATTTTGCTGACGCCGCAGGGTAGCCGCATTGCCCGTCGGGAATATGGTTCCCTGCTGTCGGCACTGATAGACCAGCCACAAAATCCGGCATTACGCCTGCAGGTCATGTCGGCAGTGTATGTGGCGCTGAGTCGCTGGGAGCCACGGCTGACGCTGGATTCCATCACCATTAACAGCAATTTTGACGGTTCAATGGTGGTGGAGCTGACCGGGCGGCGTAATAACGGTGTGCCTGTTTCCCTTTCCGTATCAACAGGAGCAGAGAATGGCAGTGATTGACCTTTCGCAGCTGCCTGCGCCGCAGATTGTGGATGTGCCGGACTTTGAGACGCTGCTTGCCGAACGCAAGGCAGAATTTGTGGCGCTTCATCCGAAAGATGAGCAGGAAGCAGTGATCCGCACGCTGGAGCTGGAATCTGAACCCGTCACCAAATTGTTGCAGGAGAATGCTTACCGTGAGTTGCTTCTGCGCCAGCGCATTAACGAAGCCGCGCAGGCGGTGATGGTGGCTTATGCCATAGGGGGCGATCTGGACCAGCTCGCCGCCAACTACAACGTGAAACGCCTGACGGTGACGCCTGCTGATAATGACGCTGTGCCGCCCGTTGCAGCTGTGATGGAAAGCGATGAAGCGTTACGCCTGCGTGTGCCTGCAGCCTTTGAAGGGCTTTCAGTTGCGGGGCCAACTGCAGCTTATGAATTTCATGCCCGAAGCGCCGACGGTCGGGTGGCGGATGCCAGTGCAACCAGCCCGGCACCTGCAGAGGTGGTGCTGACTGTCCTTAGCCGCGAAGGCGATGGAACTGCAGAAAAAGACCTGCTGGACGTGGTGGAAAAAGCTCTGAACAGTGAGAACGTCCGCCCGGTGGCTGACCGTCTTACGGTTCGCAGCGCAGAAATCATCCCGTATCGCGTGGAAGCCACCATTTTTCTCTATCCGGGACCGGAAGCAGAGCCGGTAATGGCAGCGGCAAAAGCCAGTCTGCAGAAGTACATTGCCAGCCAGACGAGGCTTGGTCGGGATATTCGCCGTAGCGCCATCTTTGCTGCTCTGCATGTTGAGGGTGTTCAACGTGTGGAACTGGCTTCTCCGCTGGCGGATGTGGTCCTGAACAAAACACAGGCGGCATCATGTACGCAGTGGAGCGTAACCAACGGAGGAACGGATGAATAGTCTGCTGCCACCGGGTTCAACTTCACTGGAGCGCCGACTGGCGCAAACCTGTAGCGGGATTTCTGATCTGCAGGTGCCGCTGCGTGACTTGTGGAATCCGGCTACCTGTCCGATCAGCTTCCTGCCTTATCTCGCCTGGGCGTTCTCTGTGGATCGCTGGGACGAGGGCTGGACAGAAAGCGTCAAACGCCAGGTAGTGAAGGATGCTTTTTATATTCATCAGCATAAAGGAACTACCAGTGCCGTGCGGCGGGTGGTGGAACCGTTCGGATTCCTGATCCGCATTATTGAGTGGTGGCAGACCGGAGAAACACCGGGCACGTTTCGCCTGGATATCGGCGTGCAGGACCAGGGCATCACTGAAGATACCTATCTGGAACTTGAGCGGCTGATAAGCGATGCCAAACCATGTAGCCGTCACATGATCGGCATGTCCATCAATCTGCAGACCAGCGGTCCGCATTGGGTGGGGGCCGCCAGCTATCTTGGCGAAGAAATCACGATCTATCCGTATATCAACGAAACAATTATTTCCGGCGGCACCGCGCATGAAGGCGGGGCGGTCCATGTTATTGACACAATGAGAGTGAATCCATGAGCACAAAATTTTATACCCTGCTGACGGATATTGGCGCGGCGAAACTTGCCAGCGCCGCCGCGCTCGGTGTGCCGCTAAAAATTACCCATATGGCGGTGGGCGATGGCGGCGGAACATTGCCAACGCCGGACGCCAAGCAGACAGCATTGGTAAATGAGAAACGCCGGGCTGCGCTGAATATGCTCTATATCGACCCGCAGAACAGCAGCCAGATTATTGCTGAACAGGTGATCCCTGAAAACGAGGGCGGTTGGTGGATACGTGAAGTGGGCCTGTTTGATGAGTCCGGGGCATTGATTGCCGTGGGCAACTGCCCGGAAAGCTATAAGCCGCAACTGGCTGAAGGCAGCGGGCGTACCCAGACCGTGCGCATGGTGCTGATTACCAGCAGCACGGACAATATCACCCTGAAAATCGACCCTGCCGTAGTGCTGGCAACCCGCAAGTATGTGGATGACAAGGTACTGGAGCTGAAGGTGTACGTGGATGATCAGATGGCAAAACATCTTGCCGCACCGGACCCGCATTCACAGTATGCACCCAAAGAAAGTCCGACGTTTACCGGGACACCAAAAGCGCCAACTCCAGCGGCAGGGAATAACACCACGCAGGTTGCGACCACCGCGTTTGTTCAGGCGGCACTGACGGCTCTTATTAATGGTGCGCCAGCCACGCTGGACACGCTGAAAGAAATAGCCGCAGCCATTAACAATGATCCGAATTTCAGTACCACCATTAACAATGCGCTGGCACTGAAAGCGCCGTTGTCGAGTCCGGCACTCACCGGAACGCCAACAGCCCCCACTGCTGCACAGTCGGTCAACAATACACAGATTGCCACCACGGCTTTTGTGAAATCGGCGATTGCAGCAATGGTAGGTTCTGCACCTGCGGCACTGGATACACTGAACGAACTGGCGTCGGCGTTGGGGAATGATCCGAACTTTGCCACGACAATGCTTAATGCGCTGGCAGGTAAACAACCGCTGGACAATACGCTGACTAATTTGAGTGGAAAGGATGTCGCTGGTCTTCTCGCATACCTTGGTTTGGGAGAAG
>ERZ791808.942-NODE-942-length-25883-cov-34.296035_pt1 | contig 25883 bp, 20 predicted proteins | sample MGYA00510305_ERZ791808 | MGnify/ENA primary metagenome ERZ791808 (study PRJEB30046, sample SAMN00792024) | human gut metagenome | study: EMG produced TPA metagenomics assembly of the A metagenome-wide association study of gut microbiota in type 2... | reverse complement strand
TTGCCAGCCCGTAAATTCTGCCCTCCCTTCCTCCGGAAGCAAGGTGCGCCCCCTGCGGGGTGACTGTGAGCCGGTAGGCGTCCGTTCCCAGGGACGGAGCCTCCTGGTCGGAAAGAAGCTGTAAAGTTTTAGCTGTTTTTTGCTTGAGTTCCGTTCTGGACGGCTCAGGGATAATGCTGTATTGGGCTGTTGCCTCTGCCGGAGGGGAGAAGGAGAGCAGAATGCCGCCGAGAATGGATAAGGGACGTGCCATATTTCCAATATAAACGGGGAGGAAACAGGTTCTGTCAAAGAATCATCTTTTGCTTCCAGATTTTTTGCCGTCTCCTTGTTGCCCGGCGCGGAGCCGGTAATAGAAAAAAATAAAAGGCCGCCTCCGGAGAGACGGCCTTTTTATTAGAAGTGGTAGCCCTATGAGGACTCGAACCCCAAAATACGGAACCAGAATCCGCTGTGTTACCGATTACACTATAGGGCTATGTAACGGGCGCTTTTGCAGCGCGGGCGCATTAAAGCGGAAGAGGCTGTTTTTTGCAAGTTTTTTTTTACTCAAAGATATGTTTTGATTGGAAAAAGGCTGTACAGGAAAGCGGCAGGCTGTTTTTTCCGGAATTATCCGGCCAGGCTTTTAAAGTATGCCTGTACGTGCTCCTCTGTGATTTGCTGGCGGTGCGCCTGTTCATGCCTGCCCTGGGATTGCTTCCATGGGGAGGACGGGGCGGTGTTGATGCGTCCGAGCTGCTGGGCCGTATATTTGCCATAGACGTTCCAGATATGCTCCAGAAAAGGAATAATGTCCGTTTCCTCCTCCAAAGGGGGCTGGCGGCGGCTGGGATGTTCTATGGAAGAGTAGGGCGGCTGATCCTTGTATTCATGATAAATGGAAGGGAGTACCGGACCGGAAGGCCAGGCTTCCACCCGTTCATTGATCAGGAAACCGCCAGTCCGGTGCAGATGCCACCAGTCCGCCAGAATGACCAGATGGTTCAGTTTGACGGGCGTCAGGACGAGTCCCTTGGCGTTCGCCTGCTGAATGAACCAGTTGCAGAGTTTTTGCGTGGTAGTGGAGTTTGCCATGCTGAAATGGGTTGCCTCCATTATAAAAGGCCGCAGGTATTTCTCAACACTAAATCCGCTTGCAGTTCCAGCGCTCTGGCGGTCGGGATAGGCAAATGGCTGTGCGGGATTCGGTAGGTCCCCGGCATGCTGCTTCCTGCTCCGCAGGCGGAATGCCTGAAAATATGGCGCAGGTTGTTCTAGCGGGGGAGGGAGCCGGAGATTCCCCTCTCCCGGGCAGCTGATGGTAATGTACTTCCCCCTCCGGAGATTTCCGGGTCAGGCCGTGTGCATGGCAGCGGAGTTGCTTTCCTGGGAAAATAAGACTGTCAAAGGGAAAGAAAGCGCGCCCTGCGGACAACGTCTTCCGGAGAAAGGGCGTAAAGGCTGTCCAGCAATGATACGGCAAAGGAACCGGGGAAGGGGCTTTGTTCAAAGGCCATTTCTCCGGCAATGCCCATGAGTACGGCCGTGGAAACGGCCGCCTGCAAGGGGGTGGGGGAGACGGCGGCACAGGCGGCGGACAGTGCTCCCATGGAACAGCCCACGCCCGTGACCCGGGACATCATGGCGTGTCCGTTTTCCGTGGCGGTTACCTGGCGGCCGTCCGTGGAATAATCCGTACGCCCTGTAACGAGCACGGCCGCCCCTGTGTGCAGGGCCAGTTCCCTGGCCGCATGCAGGGCGTCTGCGCTGGAGCTGGTGCTTTCCGGCCCTTTCGTGACGGAGGAATAGCCGGCCAGGGCCATGATTTCAGAAGCGTTTCCGCGGATGATGCGGGGGGATTGTTCCTTCAATTGCCCCGCCAGCCGCGTGCGCAGGGAAAGAGCCCCTACGGCCACAGGATCCAGCACCCAGGGGATATTCAGCCTATTGGCTTCCCGCACCGCTGTTTGCATGGCGGCTCCCTGTTCGCGCGTCACGGTGCCCAGGTTGACCAGCAGGGCGCCTGTTCCGCTGCGGAGCATGTCCGCCGCTTCTTCCGCGTCGTTGAGCATGGCGGGGACGGCGCCTATGGCCAGCAGGAGATTGGCCGTCAGGGGCTGGACGACGGAATTGGTCAGGGAGAGAACCAGCGGGGCCGTTTCCCGGATTTTTTCCAGATCGGCGGCAACGGCTTGAACAAGGTCTGTCGGTGAAAGCATGGCGTAAAAAAGTGCTTGATTGTCCGGTGTTTCCTGCGGTTCGTCCGTCAGGCAAGAGCCCGTGCGGCGGCTTCCGGATTCTCCGCTCCGCAAATGGCGGAGACAACGGCAATTCCGGAGGCGGTTCCCGTGGCGCGCACTTGCCGGGCCCGTTCCGCGTCCAGGCCGCCGATGGCGACAACAGGCAGGGGAGATTGGGAAGCCAGAGCGGCGAAGCCTTCCACGCTCAGCACGGGAGGGGCGTTCAGTTTGGAAATGGTGGGAAAGACGGGGCCCATGCCCAGGTAGTCCACCAGGGATGCATCCACGGCGCGGAGCTGTTCCTTATTGGAGACGGACAGTCCCAGGATTTTATCCGGGCCGATCATGGCTCTGACGGAGGGAACCGGAAGATCCCTCTGGCCGATGTGGACGCCGTCTGCTTCCAGCGCCAGAGCCAGGTCAATGCGGTTGTTGACGATGAAGGGAATACCGCGGGAGGCCAGGAAATCCCGTATGGGCAAAGCTTCCCGGTAACAGGTTCCCGCATCCGGATTGGTGGAGCGGTACTGCACCATGGTAACTCCTCCGTCCGCCGCTTTCCGGACGGTTTCCAGAAGGCTGTAGCGGCATTTGGACGCTTCATCCGTGACCAGGTAGAGATGGAGATTGAATTTTTTCATGGCAGGGAATGGAAGGAATCAGTCCGTAAACAGAGGGGTGGAAAGATAGCGGTCTCCCGTGTCCGGCAGCAGGACAACGATGGTCTTGCCTTCATTCTCCGGGCGCCGCGCCACCTGTGTGGCGGCCCAGAGAGCAGCGCCAGAGGAAATGCCCGTCAGCACGCCGTCCGTGCGCGCCAGTTCCTTCCCTGTGGAGAAAGCGTCTTCATTGGTGACGGTGATGACTTCATCGTACACGGAGGTGTCCAGCGTTTCCGGAACGAATCCCGCGCCAATGCCCTGAATCTTGTGGGGGCCGGCCATGCCCTGGGTCAGCACGGGGGATGAGAACGGCTCCACAGCCACGACCCGGATGCCCGGATTACGGGATTTAAGGTACTTGCCCACGCCTGTGATCGTTCCTCCGGTACCCACGCCCGCCACAAAAATATCCGCTTTGCCTTCTGTATCATTCCAGATTTCCGGGCCTGTGGTGCGGAAATGAGCTTCCGGGTTGGCCGGGTTGGCGAACTGGCCGGGGATAAAGCTGTTGGGCAGTCCCGCGGCCAGTTCCTCCGCCTTGGCGATGGCTCCTTTCATGCCCAGCGCGCCGTCCGTCAGCACCAGTTCCGCGCCGTAGGCTTTCAGGAGGTTGCGGCGTTCCACGCTCATCGTCTCCGGCATGGTCAGTATAATCCGGTACCCGCGTGAAGCGGCCACCGCCGCCAGGCCGATGCCCGTGTTTCCGCTGGTGGGCTCAATGATGACGGAATCCGGCTTCAGCTCTCCGGCGGCTTCCGCCGCGTCAATCATGGCCTGGGCAATGCGGTCTTTCACGCTGCCGGCGGGGTTCAGGTATTCCAGCTTGGCCAGGATGGTGGCGTTCAGGCCGTTCCTGCGTTCGTAATTGGTCAGTTCCAGCAACGGGGTGCCGCCGATCAGTTCCGTAATGTTTTTGTAAATTTTCATGGCTTGTAGGGAAAGAGCGTTGCTGCCGTCAAATCGTTAGAGAATGGCGCGGAAGCCTTGTTCCAAATCTTCCAGAATATCGTCGATATGTTCCGTCCCGATGGAGAGTCGCACGGTGGATGGCGTAATGCCCCCCGCCTTCAGTTCTTCCTCCGTCATCTGGGAGTGGGTGGTGGAGGCAGGGTGAATCACCAGGGACTTGACGTCCGCCACGTTCGCGAGCAGGGAGAATAGTTCCAGGCTTTCGCAGAACTTGCGAGCTTTTTCCGCGCCGCCCTTGATTTCAAAGGTGAAGATGGAGCCGCCCCCGTTCGGGTAATATCTCTTGTAAAGGTCGTGGTCCGGATGGTCCGGCAGGGAGGGGTGGTTCACTTTTTCCACCTGGGGATGGGAGGACAGATAGCCCGCTACGCGCAAAGCGTTCTGCACATGGCGTTCCACCCGCAGGGAAAGTGTTTCCAGCCCCTGGAGAAGCAGGAAGGAATTGAACGGGCTGATGGTGGCTCCCGTGTCCCGCAGCAGGGTGGCCCGGATTTTGACGATATAGGCCAGATTGCCGCATACCTCCGCGAACACGGCTCCGTGGTAATTGGGGTTGGGCTTGCTGATGCCTGGGAACTTGTCGTTCTGCGTCCAGTCGAATTTGCCGCCGTCCACAATCACGCCGCCCATCACCGTGCCGTGGCCGCCGATGAATTTGGTAGCGGAATGCACCACGATGTCCGCTCCGTGTTCCAAGGGGCGGAACAGGAAGGGCGTGGCAAACGTGCTGTCCACAATGAGCGGGATGCCGTGGGCGTGCGCCACTTCCGCCAGCGCTTCCATATCCACAATGTCGCAATTCGGGTTGCCCAGGCTTTCCACGTACAGGGCCTTGGTATTGTTCCGGATGGCCCTGGAAAAATTCTGAACGTCCCTCGCGTCCACGAAAGTGGTTTCTATGCCGGCATCCGCCAGCGTATTGGCGAAAAGATTGTACGTTCCGCCATATACGGTGGAGGAAGAAACAATGTGGTCCCCGGCCCGGGCGATGTTCTGGATGGCATACGTGACTGCGGCGGCCCCGGTGGATACGGCCAGCGCGGCCGCCCCTCCTTCCAGGGAGGCGATGCGTTGTTCAAAAACATCTGCGGTTGGGTTCATCAGGCGGTTATAAATATTGCCCGGCTCCGCCAGGGCAAAACGGGCCGCCGCCTGTTCCGAGTCTTTGAAGACATAGGAAGTGGTGGCGTAAATAGGTACGGCGCGCGCATCGGTGGCCGGGTCCGGACTTTCCTGACCCACGTGGATCTGGCGTGTTTCAAATCGATGGTTCTTGCTCATGTTTTTATATTCCTATCGGAAAACTAGGAAATGGATAACGAAAAGAAAAGACCATGTCAAGCTCCGGGTAAAAAAAACGGGACATGGGCCGGAATGGGAAAAGGTGGAGAAATGTTCAGGCCCGCGGCCGCTGCTTAAATGCCGGCTCCGTAGTCGCAGCCGATTTCCTTCTGCTGCTCGGCCAGATCTTCCAGCGTTACGCGGCGCAAATAATTCTCAATGACTTGCTGGAGCCCGCGCCAGAAAGGCAGCGTGGCGCATCCTGCCGCCCGCGGGCACGGATTTTCGTGGGGAGCCGTGCAGGAAATAGGCAGAAGGGAGCCTTCCGTCAGTTTCAGGATTTCTTCCGTGGTGTATTCGCGCGGATGTCTGGAAAGGCGGTATCCTCCCGCCTTTCCCCGGAAGCTCTGGACAAATCCCGCTTTCAGGAGGATGGCGATAATCTGTTCCAGATAACGTACGGTAATGTCCTGCCTGGCGGAAATCTCCTTCAGGGAAACGTAGCCTTCGTTGCGGTGGTGGGCGAGATCAATCATCAGGCGCAATGCGTAACGTCCTCTGGTGGAAACCTTCATCATATCGGTTAAATAAACGATATTTCCGGATGCCCGTCAATAGGGAATGAAGGTTCCACGCGGAATGGCGGGCTTCTTCCCCGGTTGAAAGTCTAATAATTGTAATGGCGGGGAACCCGGGGGCCTATTCCGGTAAAAATTTCCCAGGAAATGGTGCCGGCCTTTTCAGCCAGTTCCGTCACGGGAATATTCGGCCCCATGATTTCTGCGGTCATGCCCGGTTCCGCGTGAGGCGCCCGGCTGACGTCCACGATGATCTGATCCATCGTCACGCGCCCGAGAAGGGGGCAGGAAACCCCGTCCACCATGACGCGGGCGCCCTTATGGGCCAGGGAACGCAGGTAGCCGTCCGCGTAGCCTATGCCCACGGTCGCCACCCTGGTGGGATGGTCCGTCACATAGGTGCCCCCGTAGGAAATGCCGTGGCCTTCCGGCAGCGTGCGCACCACCGTCAGGCGGGAAAAAAGAGCCATGGCCGGCCTTAATTGAGAGGCCCATGGGGAGTCAATGGGGGAAAACCCGTACAGCACCAGCCCGGGGCGGCACATGTTGTTGGAGGGGATTTCATAATCCAGGGAGGCGGCGCTGTTGGCCAGGTGGCAATACTTCAAGGGCAGTTTCTCCCGGATGCGGGCGGCCATCCGTTCAAAGAGGGCGATTTGCCTGAGCGTGATTTCCCGGTCCTCGTCCGCGCAGGGCAGGTGTGCTCCCAGGCCTTCCGGATGCAGGCTGTCCAGTTCTCCCAGGCGGGAAAGCAGTTCTTCAAGCTGGTCCGGCAGGAATCCTCCGCGGCCCATTCCCGTATCCACGGAAAGGTGGATGGGCAGCGTCTTTCCGTACAGCCGCGCCAGGGAATTGTAATGCTCTGCTTCCTCCATGGTGGAAATGAAGGAGCGCCAGCCGTTCAGCACGATTTCCTCCCGTTCCTCCGGGAACGCGGGGCCCAGGATGTAAGGGCGGGTGCGGCAGCCCGCCTGGCTGATGCGCCGGGCTTCCCCCACATTGGCCACCCCGAAGAAAGCGATGCCTTCCGAATCCAGCGTGCGGCAAACCTGTTCCAGCCCGTGGCCGTAGGCGCCTGCCTTCACGACGGGCATGTAATATTCCCCTTTGGCCGCCTGCTTGACGACATTCAGGTTATGGCGGATGGCCCCGAGGTCTATTTCGGCCCAGGCGCGGGGAGGGCTGGTTGCTGGCATGGTTGGAAAATGGCGGAAAGGTTGGAAAAAGAGGGGCGCCGGACGTTCCCGGCGCAGGGAATTGTCCGTCTTTGGCCGCGCAATTCCAGACGGATTTTTGTCAGTCTTTCGAACTTTCAGAAGGTGTAAAAACTGCCATGTGCTGAAACACATGGCAGTTTGATAAAAATGCTTTTGTTACCGGTGTGACTGGCTGGCAGTCAGGAAAATCGGTTTGCATTTCAAATTTTGTCTTGAATCCGTTGGGAATTAAAGTGATGTTCAGATGTTTTGTCAACTGTTTTTTTTCTGAATGGAATAATTTTTAAAATACTTGATGGAATGCAATATTAGCATATAATATGAATTAAAGCAGTTTTTTTGTGATGTCGCGTTCTCTCACTTTTTCGTTTGATATTGGTTATGCATCCATTGGATGGGCTGTCATTGCTTCCGCATCCCATGATGATGCGGATCCCTCGGTTTGCGGTTGCGGTACGGTTCTGTTTCCGAAAGATGATTGTCAGGCATTTAAAAGGCGTGAATACAGACGTTTGAGACGCAATATCCGCTCCCGGCGCGTTCGCATCGATCGTATCGGCAGATTGCTGGTTCAGGCGCAAATCATCACGCCGGAAATGAAAGAAACTTCCGGGCACCCCGCTCCCTTTTATTTGGCGTCAGAAGCGTTAAAAGGGCATCGAACTCTCGCCCCGATTGAGCTTTGGCATGTTCTCCGCTGGTATGCTCATAACAGAGGGTACGACAATAATGCCTCATGGTCTAACAGCCTTTCAGAAGATGGCGGGAACGGTGAGGATACCGAGAGAGTGAAGCATGCTCAAGATTTGATGGATAAACATGGGACGGCGACCATGGCGGAAACCATTTGCCGGGAGTTGAAACTGGAAGAAGGCAAAGCGGATGCTCCGATGGAGGTTTCAACGCCGGCTTATAAAAATCTCAATACCGCCTTTCCTCGCTTAATCGTGGAAAAGGAGGTACGGCGCATATTGGAGCTTTCCGCGCCTCTGATTCCTGGGCTGACTGCGGAGATCATAGAGTTGATTGCGCAGCATCATCCCCTGACAACGGAACAGCGCGGCGTGTTGCTTCAGTACGGGATAAAATTGGCTCGGCGTTATCGTGGAAGTCTTTTGTTCGGGCAGTTAATCCCCCGTTTTGATAACCGCATCATCAGCCGCTGCCCTGTCACGTGGGCGCAGGTGTATGAAGCTGAGTTGAAGAAAGGCAATTCTGAGCAAAGCGCCCGTGAACGGGCAGAAAAACTATCCAAGGTGCCCACGGCGAATTGCCCGGAATTTTATGAATACCGCATGGCCCGGATTTTATGCAATATCCGCGCAGACGGAGAACCTCTTTCTGCAGAGATACGCAGAGAATTGATGAATCAGGCCCGACAGGAAGGCAAGTTGACCAAAGCCTCTCTGGAGAAGGCTATTTCTTCCCGTCTGGGAAAGGAGACAGAGACTAATGTAAGCAACTATTTTACTTTGCATCCTGACAGTGAAGAGGCTCTTTACCTGAACCCTGCCGTGGAAGTTCTGCAAAGAAGCGGCATCGGGCAAATTCTTTCGCCGTCTGTGTATCGAATTGCCGCCAATCGCCTGCGTCGCGGGAAGTCCGTTACTCCAAACTATTTGTTGAATTTGCTTAAGTCTCGTGGGGAATCTGGCGAGGCGTTAGAAAAGAAAATAGAGAAAGAACGCCATCAACAGGCCAATCGAAAGAAAGCCAAGAAGACAGATCTGGATTATGCCGCCACGCCGTTAAAACCCAAATATGCGACGGGGCGTGCGCCGTATGCCCGCACCGTCTTGAAAAAAGTGGTGGAAGAAATTCTTGATGGAGAGGACCCGACGCGTCCTGCCCGGAGAGAAGCGCATCCGGATGGGGAACTGAAAGCGCATGACGGTTGCCTGTATTGCCTCCTTGATACGGATTCTTCCGTGAATCAGCACCAGAAAGAGCGCCGTCTTGATACGATGACCAACAACCACCTTGTGCGTCACCGTATGTTGATTCTGGATCGCTTGCTGAAGGATTTGATTCAAGATTTCGCCGGCGGGCAAAAAGACAGAATCTCCCGCGTTTGCGTGGAAGTTGGCAAGGAGCTGACAACGTTTTCCGCCATGGACAGCAAAAAGATTCAGAGAGAACTAACTCTGCGCCAGAAAAGCCATACGGATGCCGTCAATAGATTAAAACGGGAGTTGCCGGGGAAAGCGCTTTCTGCCAACCTGATACGCAAGTGCCGCATTGCCATGGACATGAATTGGACATGCCCGTTCACCGGCGCAACGTATGGCACGCATGAGCTGGAAAATCTGGAGCTGGAACATATCGTGCCCCATTCTTTCCGGCAGTCTAACGCGCTTTCTTCTCTGGTTCTTACCTGGCCGGGAGTCAACAGGATGAAAGGTCAGCGCACCGGGTACGACTTTGTGGAGCAGGAGCAGGAGAATCCTGTGCCGGATAAACCCAACCTGCATATTCGTTCCCTGAATAAGTACAGGGAATTGGTTGAAAAGTTGGATGACAAGAAGGGGCATGAAGATGACCGCAGGCGCAAAAAGAAGCGCAAAGCCTTACTGATGGTGAGGGGATTGTCTCATAAACATCAATCACAAAATCACGAGGCCATGAAGGAAATAGGCATGACGGAAGGCATGATGACGCAGAGTTCCCACCTAATGAAACTGGCATGCAAGTCTATTAAAACCTCTCTGCCGGATGCGCACATCGACATGATTCCCGGCGCTGTTACTGCTGAAGTTCGCAAGGCGTGGGATGTTTTTGGGGTCTTCAAGGAATTGTGCCCGGAGGCTGCAGACCCGGTCAACGGCAGGATTATTAAGGAAGATCTGCGTTCTCTCACGCATCTGCATCATGCCCTGGATGCCTGTGTGCTGGGGCTTATCTCAGAAATTATTCCTGCGGACAGAAAAAACGTGTTGAGACGCGCCATTATCAAGCGCCGTCTGGATCAAAAGATGAAACAGGACTTCCTGGAACTCAGGAAGAAACGTTATTATAAGTTGCGTGAGAAGGATGGCCAGACGGGAGCATCATTGGTGGATTTGCCTAGTGGGATCAAAGAAAATATCCGCGAGAAATTGATGGAGCAGAGGGTCATTCAGCATGTCCCTGCAGACATGGGCGGCGCTTTACTCAAGGAAACCATACAGAGAGTGCTTTCTGTTGATGGAAGCGGGGAGGATGCCATGGTTTCTCTTTCCAAAAAGAAAGATGGGAAGAAGGAAAAAAATCAGGTAAAAGCAAGCAAATTGGTCGGAGTGTTTCCGGAAGGCCCGTCAAAATTGAAGGCTCTTAAGGCGGCCATAGAAATTGATGGCAATTATGGAGTGGCGTTAGATCCCAAGCCGGTGGTGATCAGACATATTAAGGTGTTTAAGCGAATCATGGCCCTGAAAGAACAGAACGGCGGCAAGCCGGTGCGTATCTTGAAAAAAGGCATGTTGATTCATTTAACCTCCTCCAAAGATCCCAAGCGTACAGGCGTATGGAGAATTGCATCCATAAAAGATAATGAGAGAGGCATAGCTATTGATCTTCAAATACCTCATTCCGCAGTTCCCGGGGCCAAAACTCATGAATTTAATTGGATTAATGTAAAACTTGATACACTATTAACAAAGTATCGATTGGAGATATACCCCACTTCTTATACGGGAACTCCACGATAAGGCGTTTTACATGTCATACCATATTCTGAGCATAGATGCCTGCACATGCCATCTGAGCTGCGACAAGGGTCAGCTCAGATGCGTGGATGGAGAGAATCCTCCCCGGACGATTCCGCTGGAGGATGTGGGGGCTGTTGTGCTCAGTTCTTTTAAGGCGACGCTCACGAGCAATTTGCTGATAGAACTGGCCAGGAAGAGAATAGGGTTCGTGCTGTGTGAAAGCTACAGGCCTGCCGTGCTGCTTCTGCCGGCGGATCGGGCTACGGATACCGCTCTGTTAAGACATCTGGCGGATATGCCGGCCCGTTTGCGGAACCGCCTCTGGCAAAAGACTCTGGATGCCAAGTGTGGGAATCAGACGGCGCTGGCGCAGGTATGGAATCCGCATCATCCCGCCATTGCGGAGCTGAAGAGAATGGCCGTGACGGAAAAGACGGCGAGGGAAGCAGAGTGCGCCCGCCTGTTCTGGAGCGTATTTGCGGATACATGGGCAAACTCCGATTTTCGCAGAGGACGTCATGAGGAGGGGTTTAATAACCTCTTCAACTATGCGTACGCTGTTCTGTTGTCTTGCGTATTGCAATATCTCTTTGCGCTGGGGCTGGATCCCTGCTTCGGCATTTTTCATCAATCCCGGGAACATGCGGCGCCTTTGGCTTATGATCTGATGGAACCCTTCAGGCCTGCCTTTGACGCCAATGTGGCCCGTTGGATTCATTTGTGCCTGCAGGAAGGAAAAACAGAAGAGAGAGCAGGAGAAATCACCCGTGAGTTCAGGCGACATATTACAGCTACCTTGCAGGCTTCTGTTATGCACCAGAACAAACAGATGCCGTTGAAAGCGGCGGTAGAGGCCGTTTGCCGCAGTTTCCGCAAAGCAGTTCTTGCCGGGCAATCCGGACCGTATGAACCATGGCATATGACAACTATAAAATGGGCTGGCTAGTTGTGTTCTTTGATCTTCCCACAACCACGCCGGAAGATAAAAAAAACTATCAGTATTTCCGTAAGGCTCTTTTAGAAGACGGCTATACGATGATTCAGTATAGCGTCTATGCCCGCGCGTGTGTTACTCAGGAAAGAATAGCTACCCACTCCCGCAGAATCCAGAAAATGATACCGCCTGATGGTTCTGTCCGCTGTCTTTTCGTTACGAATATCCAGTGGGATAAGATGTTCGTTTTTCATGGCAGGTCTTGTCCCCGACAGGAGGTTTCCCTTCCTCAGCAGATGCTCCTCTGGTAAAAATATCGGACGCCGTATTTTTTTATAAGTCGCTGAACATAAAAATAAGGCACAGTATCTATTGTACTGTGCCTTATTTTGGATTCAAGGCAAAACTCAAACATTAGCATGGCTGACGCCTACGTATTGTACTGTGCCTTATTTTGGATTCAAGGCAAAACGGTATGGTACTTGAGACTCCACAGATTCCAATTGTACTGTGCCTTATTTTGGATTCAAGGCAAAACATGCTCCACACCTCCGGCCATCAGCGTCACATTGTACTGTGCCTTATTTTGGATTCAAGGCAAAACAAAGCGCAACTCATATTCAACATTATCCGCATTGTACTGTGCCTTATTTTGGATTCAAGGCAAAACCTACAGTCAGGCCCAGCCTGTTACGGACGTATTGTACTGTGCCTTATTTTGGATTCAAGGCAAAACTGGCTTTTTCGGGTGTCTCCGTTCCCGTCAATTGTACTGTGCCTTATTTTGGATTCAAGGCAAAACCCCGCCGTTGCTATCTCCTTCAACGTATGATTGTACTGTGCCTTATTTTGGATTCAAGGCAAAACTATCGATATTATCTTAGACCGCAAAGACGATTGTACTGTGCCTTATTTTGGATTCAAGGCAAAACCGCAATCTTTTTTTCCCTGTCACGGGGTGCATTGTACTGTGCCTTATTTTGGATTCAAGGCAAAACGTACGAGCTACGCTTCATTGTGGATTCCCTATTGTACTGTGCCTTATTTTGGATTCAAGGCAAAACACAGGCGAGCTAGTGACTATCATGGAGACTATTGTACTGTGCCTTATTTTGGATTCAAGGCAAAACCGGGGAACCGGAGACGGCACAAAAGAATACATTGTACTGTGCCTTATTTTGGATTCAAGGCAAAACTGTGAATTTATATTTTTGCATAATATTTTAATTGTACTGTGCCTTATTTTGGATTCAAGGCAAAACTTTCCCCTGGCCGCGCTTCGCCATGCCCAATTGTACTGTGCCTTATTTTGGATTCAAGGCAAAACTGCGGGAGCTCATCTTACCATTGGATTCCATTGTACTGTGCCTTATTTTGGATTCAAGGCAAAACACATCATCCGCTTTATCACACGGCAAACCCATTGTACTGTGCCTTATTTTGGATTCAAGGCAAAACTAATGCCAAATCGCAATCCGGTTTTCCTAATTGTACTGTGCCTTATTTTGGATTCAAGGCAAAACTTACCGCTGATGACTATTTCCGGGGGTCCGATTGTACTGTGCCTTATTTTGGATTCAAGGCAAAACTTGCCGCTGATGACTATTTCCGGGGGTCCATTGTACTGTGCCTTATTTTGGATTCAAGGCAAAACCAACGCCATAGTTAACCCCGTCCCACATGATTGTACTGTGCCTTATTTTGGATTCAAGGCAAAACTGCAACTACAACCGGGCGCGAGGTTTGCCAATTGTACTGTGCCTTATTTTGGATTCAAGGCAAAACCATTATCTATCCCACCGGGGAACTAGTGAATTGTACTGTGCCTTATTTTGGATTCAAGGCAAAACCCGTTACTTACGGTGAGGGTTTGCCGTGTGATTGTACTGTGCCTTATTTTGGATTCAAGGCAAAACAGGGTCTGTAATGCAATCCTTAACATTAGAATTGTACTGTGCCTTATTTTGGATTCAAGGCAAAACCAACGTCATAGTTAACCCCGTCCCACATGTATTGTACTGTGCCTTATTTTGGATTCAAGGCAAAACAGACCGGGGGGCGCATGGTTGCCGGGAAACATTGTACTGTGCCTTATTTTGGATTCAAGGCAAAACTTCCAGGTGCGCTTGCAGAAAGATACGGAGATTGTACTGTGCCTTATTTTGGATTCAAGGCAAAACTCCTCAACAATTATGGCCATCGACTTTAGTATTGTACTGTGCCTTATTTTGGATTCAAGGCAAAACATGGACTTGAGAGAGACGTTTAACGGCAACATTGTACTGTGCCTTATTTTGGATTCAAGGCAAAACTTATTTTCTTACCTTGTCAAATGTTTTTTAATTGTACTGTGCCTTATTTTGGATTCAAGGCAAAACGTCGCCGATATCCACCAGTTTTTGAGGGACATTGTACTGTGCCTTATTTTGGATTCAAGGCAAAACTCCTGTGAATATGTTCCGGTTGCATGGTTGATTGTACTGTGCCTTATTTTGGATTCAAGGCAAAACATTACCTTGTCAACTGCTTTTTTGTTTTTGATTGTACTGTGCCTTATTTTGGATTCAAGGCAAAACTCTACGAGCTTATCAGTTGAAAGTGCGAAAATTGTACTGTGCCTTATTTTGGATTCAAGGCAAAACTTATTTCTTACCTTGTCAAATGTTTTTTTAATTGTACTGTGCCTTATTTTGGATTCAAGGCAAAACTTATCGTTGACTCTCTACCATTTGCCGCTGAATTGTACTGTGCCTTATTTTGGATTCAAGGCAAAACAAGTGCCGCCTAACATTTTAAGTTTGGACTATTGTACTGTGCCTTATTTTGGATTCAAGGCAAAACTTACGTTTTATCGTAGATTCCTTGCCGTTTGATTGTACTGTGCCTTATTTTGGATTCAAGGCAAAACTGGCTACTACTCCTAACGAAATTCAGGCCCATTGTACTGTGCCTTATTTTGGATTCAAGGCAAAACATGCGCTCGTATAGTGACTATGGCGGGGTCATTGTACTGTGCCTTATTTTGGATTCAAGGCAAAACCACCAGCATTATCTTAGACCGCAAAGACGGATTGTACTGTGCCTTATTTTGGATTCAAGACAAAATAAATACGCCTCCGGTTTGATGACGCAAGGTGGATGTCCGTCTTTGGCCGCGCAATTCCAGACGGATTTTTGTCAGTCTTTCTTTAACGGAGCGGGAGGAATGAAGCTGTACGTCCAGAACATGGCGCCGGTTGCGGAGGTGATTCCGTCCATGTTAAGATAACGGGCCAAAAGCAGGGAGGGGGAGGAGTGCCCCATCTCCTTCTGAAGAAGGTTTTGATTGCAGAAATGGGCCAGGTGATAGGAGGCGTAGGTATGCCTCAGCACGTCCTGCACCCATCCGCTTTTTTTCAGGATGCCGGACCGGCGCCTTACTTCCCTCCATTTCTTTTCCCAGTTGGGCGGGCAAACGGGACGGGAGGGGGAACCGGCGGAAGACGTCCGGCTGAGGATGGCGCCCAGCACGGGAAGGATGGAAACGTGGCGGCTCCCGCCTGTTTTGGTATGGCTGGGCGCCAGTGAAACCAGGCCGGATTTCAGGTTGATGTTCTTCCAGGTCAGCCTTTTGACTTCGTGGGGGCGTATGCCCGCGTACAGCATCAGGGCGCAGGCCGGCAGGCATGCCCCGTGGAACAACTGTTCCGCGGTGTGGAGAAGCCGTTTTGCCTCGTACAGGGAAAGGGCCCTGATGCGTTTTTCCCTGAGGATGGGGGGAGGAACCAGAAAGGCCGCGTTTCTGCGGCACCACCCGCGCTTCAGGGAAAAATTCAGGATGCCGCTCAGGATCAGCCGCCCCTTGTGCCGCTGGCGGGGAGTGGAAAAGCTTTTGCGGAGATAACGCTCGCAATCTTCCGGCGTGATGGAACGAACCTGTTTTCTTGTCAGTTCCGGGCATTTTTTCATCATCCGGGCAGCCATATAGCGGATTTCCTGCAGGGTGCGGGGCCGGCGGTGTTTCCTTGCTTCCAGGCTGGCGCGGACAGCCTGGGAAAACGGCACGCTTGTTTCCCTGTCGGCAAGGGCCTCTCCTCCCAGCCGTATGCATCGTTTGGCCCGGGTTATTCTGTCGCCTCTGCCGCGGCTGGTGTCCAGGAGGTCTTTTAGAAGAAGGAAAGCGTCCATGGGAGGAATGCCCAGGGAACGGATGAGTAGGATTCCTGTCTGATCCGTGTCGGTGAGGAAAGAGGAAGTCGGTATGTTCATGAAGAACGTTGTAGCAGAGGATTCCTAATCCGTATGCAAGCTTGAAATGTGATGAGGATAAATATGAAAATCAGACAAGAACGAAAATATCTAGGGCAATGATTACAGCAGAGTATAAGGGCGAATATGTTGGATTTTGTTCTAAATCCTTGAAGAAGTGTGTACGGATTAGGAATCCGTTATACCTCTGCCCATGGAACAATATTTCAAAAATTTATTAGGGAAAATGGCGAAAACGGCTCTTCTAAGTGTTTTTCTTCACTTTGGTTTTTTGGGAGGAGTTTGCCGGGCAAGTGAAATCTACATAGAGAAAAGTATCTGGAATGATGATCAGGCTGTTTATGAGGATATTGATGGGACGGTAATGAATAATGATTCTGATTGGTATTTGAAAGGATGCAATACTATATATTTGGGGAATCATTATAATGGTACCTCCGGCTATCACCCTCGTTTATCTTTAGTTAATTTAACTTTGCATGCGGAGCTGGGAGAGCGAAATTTGAGTGAAGCTGTTTTATCTTTTAATTTTTTTGGACAGTATACGGTACTTATGGAATGGCAGGAAATTAAATGGGATATAACGGCTTCTGCCGATTTGAAGCCGGGACGTTACCTGCTGTTTACAACTACAAAATCAACAGTTGTGTCAGTGCTTCACGTGGTGAATTGGAAGAATCCACACGTTGAAGCGGAGGAATATGGCAATGGCATGGTTTCCATATATTATAACCATCTTGGTTCCCAGGTGCCTGAGCCTGGTGCGGCGGGGTTATCCCTGCTGGGGATTACGGCGGCGTTGTGGCGCCGAAGGAGGGAATAGGGGACTTTTTATAATTCCGCAGATTTGTTCGCGCCTCTGAGGAAGCCCTGTCGTCAGGTTGTGGAAGAGCCGGGCGGTGATGTTTTCTTTTCTGCTTCAGTAGGGGAATGGGGAGCGTCCCGAAGGGTTTTCAGCAGGGCCGCCATGGTGTCTATGTCCTCATCCGTCATGGAGGAAAGGTCGTCCAGTTTCTTTTTAATGTCTTCAATTTCCTCTTCCCGGTACGGCAGCGCTTCTCCGCCGTGGGGACTCAGAAAGAAGGACGTGATGGTGCTGGTGAGCGTTCCCACGAATCCGATGCCCGTGAGCATCAGGAATACAGCCAGAAATTTGCCTGAAGTAGTGACCGGATAGGTATCCCCATAGCCTACGGTGGTAGCCGTGACGAAGGACCACCAGATACCGTTGGGCAGGCTCATGCCTTCCGCCAGATGGATGCCTACGGCCCCCAGCAGGATGATGACCAGGGCGGCGATGCAGATATACTTGAATCCGTTCGTGTTGAAGAAACGCCGGATGCGCGTGGTGAACCTCATGGCATAGGAAAACAGGTCCAGATATCTGGCGAGCCTTAAGATTTCTCCCAGCGAGGCGAATCTGAACAGGCGGAACAGGGCATCAAAGGGAATAATGGCCAGCAAATCCCAGGGGTGTTCCTTAACGAAGAGCCATTTGGACCGGCTGATGGAGAAGCGGATCACATAATCCAGCACAAAAATCCAGTAGATGGTGCGGTCCGCCGTGACTTCCCATTCCGCCGCTTCCGTGGTCAGGTCAATGGCGGTCAGCGTTACGGCGACCAGGGCCAGCAGGCACATGCCCGCTTGATAGGCCAGCCTCAGGAATAGAACATGGCGGGGCATGTGGCGTAACGCGTTCATGGCGGGAAGAGAAATGAAAAAGCCGCCCCCGGCGGGGAGGGCTGGGAGCGGCGTTGGGGAAGGAAGCTGTTTCTTCCGGGCCCCTACTTCAGCAGGAGCTGTTCCATCAGGGCCTGGGAGGACTGGGCCAGCACGGCGGGATCGTCCAGCATGCCGGCGCGGAGCAGGGCGGTATTCGCGATCTGGTCCGCCACCATTTGCGCCAGTTCCGGGTTTTCCGTCCGCAGGGCGGAAAGCTTTTTCACCAGAGGGTTGGAGGGGTTCAGTTCCAGCTGCGGGTGGCTTTCCGGCACTTCCTGACCCATGGCTTTCATGTACGCCCTCATTTCCGGCCCCATGTCATTGCCGCTTTGCAGGGCTACGGCGGCTCCGCTGACCAGGCGCTTGCCCAGGGTGACTTTGGAGAATTTGTCCGGGTACAGTCCTTTCAGCCATTCTTCCAGGGCCGCGGCTTCCTCCTGGGGCAGGGCGTCTTTCTGTTCCTCTTCCAGGGCGGGGAGTTCCACGTCGGCGCGGTCGATCATCGTGACGGGCTTGCCGTCCACGCTGGACAGGGAGTCCAGCACGAATTCGTCCCCGTGGTCCGTGAAGAAGGCCACTTCATAGCCGCGGGCCTTGAAGGCTTCCAGGTACGGGCTGTTTTCCAGATGGGAGCGGGAAGGGCCGGTAAGCGCGTAAATGGCCGTCTGCCCTTCCTTCATGCGGGTAAGGTATTCCTCAAATGAGGTCGTTTCCCCCGGTTCCGTGGACGTGGATTCAAAACGGAGCAGCTTGCCCAGGGATTCCTTGTTCGGCCAGGAGGTGACGACGCCTTCTTTCAGGTAGCGGGAGAATTGCGCGTAGAATTCCCTGTAGGTTTCCTGATCGTCCTTCGCCAGTTTTTCCAGATGCTTGATGAAGCGCCTGGTGATGATGTCGCTGATTTTGCGCACCAGGGAATTGTCCTGAAGCATTTCGCGGGAAATGTTCAGGGGCAGGTCTTCGCTGTCCACCACGCCGTTCAGGAAGCGGAGCCATTCCGGCAGCAGGCCTTCCGGCCTGGCGTCAATCAGCACGCGCTTGCAGTACAGGGACACGTTGGCATCCACGCGGCCGAACCCGAACATTTCCGGATTGCGCCTGGGGATGAAAAGCAGGGCATTCAGGGCAATAGGGGCGTCCGCGCTGAAGTGCATGTAGGACAGGGGCTTTTCATCCGTATGGGAGATGAACTGGTAAAACTCGTCATATTCCTCCGGCTTCACGTCGGATTTGGACTTGGACCAGATGGCCTGGACGGTGTTGATGTGTTCTCCGTTGAAGTTGAGGGGGAACCCCACGAAGTTGGAGTAACGGCGCAGGAGTTCCTTGACGCGGTATTCCTGGGAGAATTCTTCATATTCGTCTTTCAGGCGGATGACGATGCGGGTGCCCCGGTCCAGCGGTTCCGCCAGCGTTTCGATGCTGTAGCCTTCCCGTCCGTCGGAAGACCAGCGCAGGGAGGCGGCTTCCGGTTCACAGGAATGGGTGAACACTTCCACCCGGTCCGCTACCATAAACGAGCTGTAGAAGCCCACGCCGAACTGGCCAATCAGGTCCGCTCCGCCTTCCTGCTTCTGCTTGAGGGCCTCCATGAATTTTTTGGTGCCGGAGTGGGCGATGGTTCCCAGGTTTTCCACCAGGTCCGCTTCCGTCATCCCGATGCCGGTGTCCGCAATGGTGATGGTCTTGTTTTCCTTATCCGTGGTGACGGTGATTTCCAGGGGCTTGTCCGGCTGGTAAATATTAGAATCCGTCAGCTGCTTCAGACGCAGTTTTTCCAGGGCGTCGGAAGCGTTGGAAACAAGCTCGCGGACAAAGATTTCACGGTCGCTGTAAAGGGCGTTGATGACAATGTCCAGCAGCTGCCGGACTTCCGCCTGAAATTGATGTGTTTCTGTATTCATATGGAAAAATGTTTTGCGAGCGTCATTATACGGCCCCCGTCAAGGGGGATGGACAGTTTTTCTCCCTGGGCCCGGGCGTCCCATGTCACACAAAAAGGCTTTTTCACAGGCATGGGGGCCGGGCGTTTTTCCTTGAAACAATTCCGGAAACCGAACAGTATTATTTAACAAATGATTTTCTCACCATTGTTGAAAAAGGGGATTCTTTTACTGGCCTTCTGCGGCGTGTTGGGCGGCGGCGTTCTTTCCGCCCAGGAAACAGGGGGCTCGCCGATTACGGAGGAGGGTTTGAAGGCATTGGATTCCAATGTGTTCGCCAATGAATACATGCTTGCATTGAAGCCCAATGTCACGCGCGACCGCATCGCCAAAATTAAGGATCCCTTTGTGCGTGGGCTCGCCGAGCAGATGGCGGAGAAGAAATTTGACCGCAAGGCCCGCGCCCTGACGGCGGAGCCGTATGAACCGGTCAAGGATCTGGCGGAACGCCTGCGTACCAGCCAGTACAGCAAATTTGAAAATCCCACCGGCATCTTTTTTGAAGAGGGGGAGGACGTATTGCTGGTCATGGGGGATCCCAAAGGTGAAAAACTGAATCTGGTTATCCACAATTTCGGGCGGGACGGAGGCCACAGCTCCTATCCGCTGAAAGAGGGGGTCAACATCATCAGGGCGAAGAACAAGGGGCTTGGCTATATTGAGTATTTCACATCCAATTACAAGAAGGCGCCCAAGGTGCATCTGTCCATTCTGTCCGGCAAGGTGAATGGAGTTTTCGTGGGAGGCGTCAGCAAAAACAGCGACTGGAAGAGGATGCTGGAAAACTCCCCCACGGAAGTTGTGGACATCGTGGGCAACCGCGTGCATCTGGTGTATCCGGTGGAGGAACTTAAACAATTCTGCCCGGACAAAGGGGAGGAGCTCATTGCCCTGTACGACAGGATTATCGGCATGGAGCAGCAGATCATGGGCCTGTACAAGTACAGGATGCTGCCCAAAAACCGGATGTTCGGCCGTGTGATCTGGAACGGGTTCATGCATGCGGACGGTACGGGAGCCGCGTTCCATAACGGTACCATGAAGGAGGTCGGCAATCCGGACAAGATTCCCGGCAGCGCCTGGGGGATTGCCCATGAGTTCGGCCACGTCAACCAGGTGCGCCCCGCCATGAAATGGGTATCCACCGGAGAAGTGACCAATAACATTTACTCCGCTTACGTGAATTACATGCTGAATCCCTCCAGCATGCGCCTGGAGCATGAACGCATCAACGGCGGGGACGGCAACATGATTGGCGGCCGCTTCAACGCCTACTTGAACAACGGCATTTTGAAGGGGGAAAACTGGCTTGTCCAGAGCGGTCCGGACAAGCGTTCCGGCGGGGATAACCGTCCGATGGTGCACGACCATTTTGTCAAGCTGGCTCCCCTGTGGCAGCTGGAGCTGTACTTCAAGATAGCCGGGAAGGGCAATCCCGACTTTTATCCGGATATCTTTTATAAGGCCATCAAGATGGATACCAGGGGCAAGAAGGATGGAGAGCTCCAGCTTGCGTTCATGAAGAACGCCTGCGACGCCGCCAGACAGGACCTGACGGATTTTTTCCGGAAAACGGGCATGCTCAAGCCCATTGACCAGGAACTGGACGACTACACCTGCGCCCGCATGACCATCACGGAGGCCGACTGCAAGAACCTGATTGCCTATGCCAGGAAGTACAAAAAGCCGGAAAGCCCCGTCATTTACTATATTTCCGTCAATAGCGCGGAAGCATATAAGAACCGCCTGCCTGTCCGCGGCGTCTATAACCAGGGCGTTACGGAGCAGGTCAATCGTCGCATTATTTCCCATGACGTGTGGAAAAACGCCGTCGTCTTTGAAACCTACAAAGACAGGGAGATGGTCCGCATCACCATGGCGGGGACGGATTCCAGGGATAATTCCTCCACCACGGTCCCCTATCCGGAAGGCTCTACGCGGATTGAGGCCGTTTCCTGGGACGGCAGGCGTACGCTGGTGTACGGCAGACGCCCTGACAAATGAAAGCTTAAGAGGTTAGCGTGTTCGGGCGCCGCCGTTCTCCGGGACGGCGGCGCTTTTTCATGACAGGGGGGGCGGATGGAAAACCGCAAGGGGATTGCTCATCCTGATGGTCTTTTCTCCATACCGTATCTTCCGGACTGCTGACAGCCGGAAGGCTGTTGCTTTTGAACAGGGGCGGGGGAGAGGCTGTATAACATGGGATGGATAAGGCAGGAACTTCCGGAGGCATCAGGGGAAAGATGCTGTTGTTTGCCGCCTTTTTAATCGTGTGCTTTAATCTGCGTACCGGGTTTGATTCTCCCGATCCGCTGTTGGGAACGATTGAAAGGGATATGGGGCTTTCCCTGGAAAATTCAGGGCTGTTCGCCCTGCTGCCCGTCTTTGTGCTGGGGGTGGCGGCTCCCATTTCTCCGCGCGTGGCGCGCCGGATGACGCCGTGGAAAATCATTTTCTGGTTCCAGCTTCTGGCGGTGGCCGGAATTTTCTGGCGCAGCTGGGACGGCGTGGCGGGGTTATACGGCGGCATGGTTCTGATGGGGCTGGGCATGGGGATTGCCGGAGCGGCCATTCCCGGACTGATCAAGCACCAGTTTCCTGACCGTGCTTCCGCCATGATGGGCGTTTACAGCGCCATGATCGGCGTGGGCAGCGCTGCGGCTTCCGGCCTGTCCGTTCCCCTTTCCAATATGCTGGGAGGCTGGCGTTTCGGCCTGGGGATCTGGATTATTCCCATCCTGCTGGGGATGCTGGTATGGGGCGCTTATTTTCTCAGGCATCCGGACGGCGTGTTTCAAAACGATCCGGCGGCATCCGGACGCAGCCTGCTGCGCAGCGGCAAGGCATGGCAGGTTACCGTTTTTTATTTGAGCCGCGTTGGGGCTGCCTATTTCTTTTATACCTGGATTCCCATCTTTCTGAGGCAGCGGGGCATGAGCTATGAGGACGCCGGTTTCATCCTTTCCGTGGCCATGTTCGCCCAGCTGCCCGCTACGCTCTCCGCTCACGTGCTGGAAAAAGCTATGGGAGGGCGGGGCCTCCTCATCGTGATGGCCATGGCGTTGGCGGCCCTTTCCTGCTGGGGCATCCTGTATCTTCCGCTGGACTGGGCCGTCTGGATGGCGATTCTGTTCGGCCTGGCGACGGGAACCGTATTCAGCCGCGGAATGGCGCTGATGGTGGAACGGGCCCGGACGCCTTCCGAATCAATCAGGCTTTCCGGCATGTCCCAGGGAATCGGCTTTACCATGGGCGCCCTGTTGAGCCTGCTGTTTACCTCCTTCCTGCATCAGGGAGGCTCCTTCCTGCCGTTCTGCCTGGTTTATACCTTGTTCTGCGTGCTCGGCATGGTTTCCGGCCGCATGTCCTCTCGGCCGGGATACGTGTAATTTTCTGGGGAGATATTCATGATTAAGTATTAGTGATTAGGAAGCGGGGTTCATTGTTCTTTCCCTCTTTTCCGTATTCCGCCATTTTCTCTTGAGTGACGTCCCTGCGGCCCGAAGGGCTTGACGCTGGCGGGGGGGGCGGGTAAGCTCTTGCCCGTCAAATTTTATGAAGGAAGAGATTGTACGCATCCAACGGGACGCTCTGGAGCGCATCGCCCAGGCGTCTGACAGGCGCGGCGTGGAAGACGCGCGCGTGGCCATCCTCGGCAAAAAAGGGGAATTGACCCTGGCCCAGACGGGTATGAAGGACGTTCCCAGGGAGGAAAAACCCGCCGTCGGCCAGTTGCTTAACGAGGCCCGCAAGGCCATTACGGAAGCCCTGGACGCCAAGCTGGAAGAAGTGCAGGCCCTGGCGGACAAGGCCGCTGTGGCCGGGGTGGACCTGACGCTGCCGGCCCGCTCCCTGCCGTCTGGCGGGCTGCACCCCCTCACCATCGTGCGGGATGAAGCCGTCCGCATTCTGCGCCACATGGGCTTTGCCCTGGCGGACGGCCCGGAGATTGAGGACGAGTTCCACTGCTTTGACGCGCTGAACACGCCGGAGGATCATCCGGCGCGCAATGAGAAGGATACGTTTTACTTTGATTCCGGCAAGCTTCTGCGTACGCACACGTCTTCCGTGCAAATCCGTTCCATGGAAAAGCAGATGCCTCCCGTGCGCGTCATCGCTCCCGGTTCCGCCTACCGCCGCGACGAAATTGACGCTACGCACCTTTCCGCCTTCAATCAGCTTGAAGGCCTGTATGTGGATACGGACGTTTCCGTGGGCGACCTGAAAGGAACGCTGGAATATTTTCTGCGCGCCCTTTTCGGCTCCGGCACGGAGGTGCGCTTCCGCCCCCATTTCTTCCCGTTCACGGAACCCAGTTTTGAAATTGACGTCAAGCTGAAGGTGGACGGCCAGGCCCCCCGCTGGGTGGAGATTGCCGGCTGCGGCATGGTGGATCCCAATGTTTTTGAAGCCGTGGACCGTGAACTGGGGCTGGACCCCCGCTCACAGGCCCGCTACACGGGGCTGACCGGCTTTGCCTTCGGCATCGGTCTGGACCGCCTGGCGATGATCCGCTGGGGCATCAGGGATATACGCGCCCTGATTGAGAACGATGTGCGCTTCCTTGCCCAATTCCAATAATCCTTATCTGTTTTCCCGTTATGAAGATTTCCCTTAACTGGCTTTCCCAGTACATTGACCTGTCCGGCCTGAGCGTGGATGAAATGTCTGACATGCTGACTTTTGCCGGCATTGAGGTGGAAGACATCCGCCAGCAGGGCGTGGATTCCCCATACGTGGTGGTGGCCCGCGTGGCCGCCGCGGAACAGCATCCCCAGGCGGACCGGCTGAAGGTCTGCCAGGTGGACGTGGGCGACGGCACGCTGCACCAGATCGTATGCGGCGCGCAGAATTACAAAGTGGGGGACAAGGTGCCCTGCGCCCTGCCGGGAGCGGTGCTTCCCGGCAACTTTGAAATCAAGGTGGGCAAGCTGCGCGGCGTGGAGTCCCGCGGCATGCTCTGTTCCGCCTCCGAGCTGGGGCTTCCCGACAAGGAGCACGGTCTCTGGATTCTCCCCCAGGAACTGGAACCCGGCACGCCTATTTCCCAGGTTGTCAAGGCGGATACCCTGGTGGAAGTGGAAGTGACGCCCAACCGACCGGACCTGCTTTCCCACAACGGCATGGCGTATGAACTGGCTGCTATCTCCGGCCGGGAGTACAGGCCCGTTTCCATTGACGACGCCGGGGTGGAACTGGAACCCGCCGGAGACTTCGTGCGGCTGGACCAGCCGGAGCTGAACCCGTACTACACCGCTGTAAAAATCAGCGGCGTGAACGTGCAGGAAAGCCCGGAATGGCTGAAGGAACGCCTGGTAGCCGTCGGTCTGCGCCCCATCAACAACATTGTGGATATTACCAACTTCGTCCTGCATGAACTGGGAACGCCCCTCCATGCCTTTGACGCGGCGAAAGTGCAGGGCGGCATCGTTACCCGCACCGCTTATGAAGGGGAAACTTTCAAGGCTCTGGACGGCCAGGAATACACGCTTAACTGCACGGACCTGGTTGTCGCGGACCAGTCCGGCAAGGCGCTCGCCATCGGCGGCGTGATGGGTGGGGAGGAAAGCGGCGTGACGGACGCCACCACGGATATCATTCTGGAGTCCGCCTGGTTCAAGCCCTCCTCCGTGCGCGCCACATCCCGCAGGCTGGCCCTGTCCTCCGACTCCTCCTACCGCTTTGAACGCGGCACTTCCGCCTGGAATGTCCTGCGCGGTTCCGTGCGCGCCGTGGAACTGATTCTCCAGCTGGCGGGCGGAACGGCTTCCCCGACGTATGTGGCCGGTTCTCCCGTTCCTAATCCGGCGCATGCTTCCATGCCTTCCTGCGGGGGGGCGGACGGCCCCGTTTCCGTGCCCGCTTCCCTGAAGCAGGGGAAGGGCGCCACGGTGACTAATGAACTGGGCTTTGTAAAACTTCCCTGGAAGGCGCTGGATCAGATGTCCGGCGGTTCCATTTCCCATGAGGAAGGGGCACGCATCCTGACGGCGCTGGGCCTGAAGCAGGTTCCGGAATCTCCTGAATGCTGGCTGATCCCCCCCCACCGCCTGGATCTCACGCGTCCGTGCGACCTGCTGGAGGAAATCGTGCGCGTCTTCGGCCTGGACGGCATACCGTCCCGCTTCTCCGGCCCCTTCGTGGCGGAATCCCCGGTGGATGCGGCCTACAATTTCCAGATGGAGCTGCGCCGCAAGCTGGCGGCCCTGGGATTTTATGAAACCCAGACCATCAAGCTCATTGCCTCTGAATCCGCGGACGGCGCCATTGCCCAGGTGAAGGACGCGTTGCCCCTGCGCCCCCTTCAGGACGGTGACCTCATCCGCGTGTCCCTGCCGCTCAGCGAGGATCACTCCGTGCTGCGTCCCGCCCATACGCCCGGCCTGATTGCCGCCGCCGTGCGCAACAGCAACCAGGG
>ERZ791808.940-NODE-940-length-25953-cov-5.201212_pt1 | contig 25953 bp, 26 predicted proteins | sample MGYA00510305_ERZ791808 | MGnify/ENA primary metagenome ERZ791808 (study PRJEB30046, sample SAMN00792024) | human gut metagenome | study: EMG produced TPA metagenomics assembly of the A metagenome-wide association study of gut microbiota in type 2... | reverse complement strand
AAGTCACGAAGCTCCCGCTCATCGCGGGCAGCGGCGTCAATGCGCAGAATGCAGCCGACCAGCTGTCTCTCGTCGAGGCCGCCATCGTCGGCTCGGCCATGAAGCCGCACGGCAAGGCGGAGGAGCCCATCGACGAGGCTCTGGCAGCCAAGCTCATGCAGAGCGTCAAGGCCTGCCGCTGATCCCTTTGCGTCTTTATGGGCAGCTCCGCTGCTCTGAAGCATATCCCAGCATTCATCATGTAAGGAAGGAGGTATAAAGCATGCGCAATGTCGTTTTGACTCGTGTTGATGAGCGCCTGATCCACGGTCAGGTCATGACCTCGTGGCTGAAGCTCTGCAACGCGAATGTCATTCTCATCATCGATGCCGGTTCCGCCTCAAACGCGTTCCTGAAGCGGATCCTGTTTGCGGCTGCACCCAAGGATGTGGAGCTGCAGGTCATGAATGAGGCAGATGCCGCCGCCTATCTGAAGGAAGATTCTCCCGCCGGAGAAAAGGTCCTTGTTCTTTCGAAGACTCCGCAGCCTCTGCTGGCCATGGTCCGAAGCGGCATCGAGATCAAGGAGATCATCCTCGGCAATATGGGCGGCGCGCCCGGCAGAAAGCACTTCAACAAGAGCATTTCCGCCAGCGCGGACGAGATCCAGGCATTCCGTGATCTTGTGGACGCCGGCGTATACGTCTACTGCCAGATGGTCCCGTCCGATGCGAAGGAAGACGTCAAGAAGCTGTTGAAGTAAACGGCAGGTCCCACGCCTGAACTCCGCTCCCGGAGCTCAGAACCCAAAGGCGGCACCGCTTTTGCGGTGAAGCCCAAAATAGAAATAAGGAGAGAGAACTTGTGAATATCAGTATCCTGCAAATTTGCCTGATCTCGTTGTTCTATTGCTTCTCGAACATCAGCTGGCCGTTTGGTTCCATGGGCCAGTGGGCAACGATCAACCGTCCGCTCGTTGGCGGTCTTGTCGTCGGCCTGATCCTCGGCAACCCGGTTCAGGGCACGATCATCGGCGCGACCATCAACGTCATCTACCTCGGCCTCGTCTCCGCCGGCGGCTCTCTGCCTGCTGACTCCGGCATGGCCGGTATCATGGGTACTACATTCGCTCTGATCGGCGGCCTCGATACGAACACCGCTCTGGCACTGGCCGTTCCTATGGGCCTTGTCGGCGCTGTGATCGAAGTTCTGACCATGACCGGCCAGTGCATGCTCATTCCTCTGGCTGACAAGTGGATCGAGCAGGGCAAGTCCAAGCTCGTTATCTGGGCAAACACCTGGATTCCGTACATTGTCAAGTCCATTATCCGTTTCATCATCGTCTTTGTCATCCTGTACTTCGGCTCCAATGCCCTCGACAGCGTGACGAATGCACTGAGCGGCCGCGTCCTCGATGCACTGAGCGTCATGGGCGGCATGCTTCCGGCAGTCGGCGTCGGCATGATGCTGCTGTCCATCTTTAAGGGCAATGCCCGCTGGTTCCTGTTCCTCGGCTTCCTTGCTACGAGCTTCCTTGGCCTGAACACCATCGCCGTGGCATTCATCTTCCTCATCGTGGCTGTCCTGATGGTCGGCTTCACGGAGAGCGATTTTGCCGGCTTCAAGAGCATCCAGCAGAATAACGATCTTTCCTATCAGTATTTCACCAAGAAGGACCTGCGTCATTCCTGGTTCATGTGGCACTGGTTCTGCGAGTCCTGCTACAACTACGAGAGAATGCAGGGCCTCGGCTTCTGCACCGCTATGATCCCGCTGCTGCGCAAGATCTACAAGGGCGATGATGAGGCCATGATCGCTGCCATGAAGCGTCAGTCTATGTTCTTCAACACCGACCATGACTTCGGCGGCATGATCCTCGGCATCTGCGCCTCCATGGAGGAGCAGAAGCGCTCCGGCGCCGACATCCCCGACGAGGCGTTCGTCGCCCTCAAGTCCGGCCTGATGGGCCCGTGCGCCGGTATCGGCGACACTCTGTCTCAGGTCGTTCTGCTTCCCGTTCTGTCCGTTATTTTCATCAACCTCGCAACGCAGGGCGCTGTCTGGGCTCCGATCGCCTACACCGTTCTGTTTATGGCCATCTTCTATGGTGTCGGCTACTGGATGCTGAACATCGGCTATAAGAGCGGCGGCGAAGCTGTTCTGAAGCTCATGGAGAGCGGCATTTTTGACAAGGTCGTCAAGGTTGCGAATATCCTCGGCTGCGCGGTCTGCGGCGCGCTGATCTGCAGCTACGTTTCCTTCAACTGGAATGTCGTCATGATGCGCGAGGGCGTTGAGGTCTTCAACCTCCAGACCGGCGTGTTTGACGCGATTCTTCCCAACATGATGCCGCTGCTTCTGACGATGGGCGTCTATGGCCTGTCCAAGAAGGGCGTCAAGAGCTCCTACATCACCTTCGGCACGATGCTGCTCGGCTTCGTGCTTGGCCTGCTCGGCGTGATCGCCTAAATCAGGCAAACCTCTGGCCGCTGTGCCCACACTGCTGTCGGCAGGAAACTGCCGACAGCGTCGGCGGCCCCCGAATTCATCAACCCTGCGGCGTATCGCCGCTAAAAATAAGGAGGATTTCTTATGAGAATCAGCAATGTCGGTCTGTTTGTCAAGGATCTGGAAGGCGCCAGAAAGTTCTTTGAGGACTTCTTCGGTGCGCAGGTCCATGCCACCTACGAAGAGGATGACGGCTACAAGTCTTACATCATGAAGTTCGACGAGAACCCGAAGCTGGAGCTGATGTCCAAGCCGACCGTCGTCGACGAGAAGAAGGACCCGAACCGTACCGGCTTTGTGCATATCTGCATCAAGGTCGACTCCCGCGAGAAGCTCGACGAGATCATCGCGAAGTTCAAGGCTGCCAACTACACCATCCTCTATGAGCCGGCAACAAACGGCGGCAATGAGGTCCGCGCCATCACGTTTGAGGACAACATCCTCGAGGTCTGCTGCTAAATGGCAACACCGCACAATTACATCTTCGGCCTTCGCCGGATATTTTTCGCCGATCCTTCGGTTCGAAAAGATTGAAATACACAAAGTATTCCTGCACTTTTCAAACCATGCCTCGACAAAAAATCTCTCGCCGAATGCTCTCGCTGAATTGTGCGGTGCTGCCCAAAATCATCGAAGGAGAAATTACAATGATCGAGAAGAGCAAGCTGTTTTTTAATGGCAAGAAGAAAGTTATCGGCATGGTCCACCTGCTGCCGCTTCCCGGCAACGCTGCCTACCAGAACAACAAGGAAGAGATCGTGAAGAACGCCATCGAGGATGCCCACACCCTCATCGACTGCGGCGTTGACGCCATCATGCTCGAGAACTTCAGCGATTGGCCCCAGTACAGCACCGAGATCCCCCTCGAGGCCTATTCCCTGATGGTCAGCATCGCCACCCGCATCCGCGAGTTCTGCAAGATCCCGTTCGGCGTCAACATCGAGATGAACGCCTTCGTGCAGGAGTGGGCCATGGCCTACGCCGTCGACGCCGACTTCATCCGCTTTGAGGCCTATGTCGACAACCGTGCCGGTTCCTTCGGCTACATCGAAGCCTGCTCCACGCCGCTTGCTAAGATCCGTCAGGACTATCCGTCCGACACCATGATCTTTGCTGACGTCCACACCGCCGAGACCTATGGCGTTCCGAATGTCGCCATCAACGAGCTGGCCGGCAATGCCAAGGGCCACGATGCCGATGCTGTCATCGTCACCGAGAACGACCTGAACAAGAAGATCACCCCGGCGGACGTCAAGTCCATGCGCGAAGAGATGGGCGATTTCCCCATCATCGTCGGCGCAGGCGTGAAGCCGAACAACGTTCTGGACTACATGGAGTACTGCGATGCCGTTATCGTCGGCCGCGGCTTCAAGACCGGTGACCGCGTTGACGCGAAGCTCGTCAAGGAGTTCATGGAGATCGTCCACAGCAAGTTCAACTGATTTTTGCCCCCTCATTCACCTTTCAGATCGATAGAAAGCGCCGTCCCGGGAGACCCACCGGGGCGGCGCGCATTTATGGGAAGCCCTCAGGCACTTTTTGACAAGCTGAATTCCAACTGGATTTAGCAGAACGGAATGTACTCTGCGCTGCTGAACGGCTTAGGCGGGCTGCCTTTCCTTGCCGGCATGATCGGCATTTATCGGGCTCTATGTCAATCGTTGGGGTAGAGGCAAAGAACACAATAATCCAAGACCGTGTCGGGGTGCTTAGCCCCGGCGCGGTTTTTTCGGTACACCGCTGCAGAAAAGGATCCGATTTCTGAAGTTCCGGAAGTTCCGCATCCCGAAGCAGACGCGCTTGAGGACCTTCGTTTTGTTGTTGCAGCCCTCGATGAAGCAGGGGACGTCCATGGAGTTCAGGATCTCCTGAAACCAGTTGCGGTACGCCGTGACGCAGGCCTGAAATTCCGGAAGATCCATACTCATGGTAAAGGATTTTGTCTCTATGCTCAACCTTAAAGCAGTTTGCTCCCTGCACACTTTCTATCCCGCGGACTGCGTCAGTACACATGCCAGGGTACTTTGCGACATGAACGGCAGGCAAATGCCGCTCTCGCCCGCGCCGATCAGCAGCTCCGTGCCGCTCGGGCTGATCAGCAGGGGATACGTTTCACACAGATACATCGGGCCGTCCGTGGCACCGTAGTTTTTACCGCCAACAAGCGACAGGTTGATCGTTACATAACTCGGCCCGTCCGGAATGGTCTGAATCGTCCAGGAACCGCTCCACATCTCCTCAAAGTCCTTGCTGTCTTTGTATGCCCAATCCAGATCGACCGAGCCGCCCGTCTCATCCCCGGGATAAAAGCGCAGCGAGAAACAGGCATAGCGGCTGGTTTCCCCTACCATGGTTTCTGTGATCCAACCCATGCCTGAACGCTGCGAACCGGCAAGGCCGAGCGCGGTCATGCCGGTCCAGCCATCAGAAAGCCAGTCGGCAAATTCGGGCGGGGCGTTATACCAAGCATATTCCGTAAAGTCAAACGAAAGATAGTCGCCAGCTTCCGATATGCACGGCGCAAGATGGCTCATCGCATCGAGCGATGGGTACCATTCGCAGGTGTTCCCGTTGTTGTCGGTGATGAAGACCTGGGTGTCGGCCTCATATGCAATGCCATCGAGATTTCCAAAGAGCAGCACCGGTTCGCCGCTCTCTGACCGGTAGAGTACATCCGTAACCTCATCGGTCTTCGTTTTTTCATTCCACTGCACACGGTTGATCACAACTGTTGCGTTTTCGTCAACCGGCACGATGCAGTACAGATGCCCTGCACCGCCGATGATGTGCTCCGCATCGATCTCCGCGATGAAGGGGTATTCCAGCAGCAGGGCCGCATTGGTTTCCCAAAGCCACGCGGGAAAACCTGCCTCAAACCCCTCCTCAAAAAGTCCGCCGACATAGCCGAGATATGCCATCCCGAACATCGTCAGCGAGAAATCAATCTTGTCCCGTAGCTGTAGCAGCGAGTTTTTGCCTTCCTCTGAGCCAATATACTGCGCCTGCTGCGGTTCCGTGGTCTCGCTGTGCTGAGCCTGCTGTGATTCCGTGATCTCGCTGTGCTGCGTGGGATCCTCTGATTGCGTTTCCGAGGCTTGCCCGGCAAGCGTTTCAGGCAATGTAACACTGTCGGTGCCCTTGAGCTGCTGAATTTGCGCGCAGGCACAAAGCAACAGCAGCAGAGCCACCGCCAGCAACAGTGCGAGTACTTGCTTGTGTGTTGTTTTCATTGCCGCTCCTTTCAGATCAGAATTTTCCGCTTCGGCCCGAACCGCCGCCGCCGGATTCGCTGCGACTGCTTCCTCCGCTGGAGGAGCTGCGCTCGATCTTCCGGCTGGAGGTCGTCTTATGGGTAAAACGATCTGTTTGCTCCGTAAGCCGGAGCCCCGCGGCGACGTAGGCGTTTGCGGTTGCTTTTTCTGATACATTGTCCATTTTCTGCCATATCACAGCAACGATCGCGATTGCCGCCAGCAGAGAAAGACCGATTACGACAAGCATCGGAAAAAACAAGCTCGCCCGGACGGGCTTCCCGTTTGCCGCCTTTTCCAGATAGACTCTGCATTCCTTGACGTAATCCTCAAAGCCGCCGTACCAGTCGTCCTCGCCGAAATTGTCGAGGAAGACCTTTTCCAGCTTCTCCTGACCATAGCTGTTGAAGGCATATTCGCAGTGTGAGCCATAGCAGAACATTGCCCAGTCGCGGTCATCCATGCTGAGCAGGAGCATGATCCCATCGCGGTTCGGCCCTTCGCCCATGGTGTATTGATGGTAGATGGTGTAGGTCGCCTTATAGACGCCTTCAGAATGGAAGTCCCGATAGTCCTCCACGGTTACGATGTATACACCGACCCCATACTTTTGGGAGACGCTTTCCGCCATCTTTTCCAGCAGCATTTTTTCGCTTTCGCTGAGAAGTCCGGCAGTGTCCGTCACACAAGAAAGCTGTGCACCTGTCTGCTCAGCCGCAGCCATGCTCACGCAGAATACAAGCACCAACAGAAACGCCAACAGGAGGCGGCATATTCTTTTTTTCATATCTCAGCCCTCCCTAGCGTACCAAAAGCAGCAGCGCAGTCACGCTGATTGCGATAAGAAGTGCCGCGATCGCCGCAAACAGGCCGACGACCCGTTTCGTGCTGACGGGAAGCTTGCCTACCAGCTTGCCTGTCTGACCGTTCATGGCAAAGAGGAAATCTTTTCCCTCCCACCTTGTATTCAGAATCCAGACGGGCAGCAGCGCGTAATGCACCTTGCCGCGCTTCAAGTGGATATCCCGGCTCGTTTCATTGCATGAGGTGTAGCCAGAAACCGTGCGTTCCAGCGCAGACACCAGCGAGCCTGCGCAGCGCTTGTCCGCCCGCTCCCGGCTGTCTTCAACGCTGACATCGTATTTATCCGCCAGAAATCCGGGCAGATACGCTGTGGAAAACGGCTTTAAGTCCGCATAGTTGAACGGTTCGATGGAGTCCATGTAATCATCCGGCATTTTGCTCGACGCATCCACCGGAATTTTTTCAAAGCTGACAGAACCGGCGCGGCGCACATCGTAGTGACTTATCTCCGTGACCTCATAATCTCCCGAGGTGTACTTATGTACCGTGGTGGCATGGAACTCCACGCTTCCGCTGGCCTCGCCGTCGTACATCCAGAAGGGGACATACACGCCCTTGATCTCCTGCAAATGGTTGGCTTTGGAGAAGGTCGACGGCAGCAGAGGCTTTTTGAGATAGTGCTTCTTCAGCGCCTGAATGGCATCCTCCTTGCTCAACTTGAAGGGCAGCACAAAATCGGGCTTTAAGATGCCGCTGAACTGCCCCGGAATCACAGACGGATTTCCGCAGTATGGGCAGGACGTGGCTGCGGTCGTTGCGTCACAAATCAGCTCTGCCCCGCACGATGGGCAGCAGTAGGTTTTCATACTGTCTGCGTCCGCACCCCAGTTCTCGCTCAGGCCGGAGGTATCCCAGTTAGAGCCGTCTGCGGCAGTCTGTTGCTCTTTCGCTTCGGCAGATTTTTGAGCCGCTTCCGTTTCTTCCTGCTTTCGCGCCGCCTCTGCTGCTTTCGCTACTTTTTTCGCGTAGAGCGCTTCAATTTCTGCGATATTGAAGCTTGAGCCGCAGTAATCGCACTCCAGCCTGCCGGATTCTCCTACAAAATGGAGCGGTGCCGTACAGGCGGGACATTGATAATTTGTGATTTGTGTTGCCATGTTCCTTCCTCGTTTCCTGTGTCGGTGCCAGACGGCACCTCAACCCTTCTCTCTGCGGTAAGTCATCCCGCCGCCCAGTATGACCGCGTTTTGCGTATCGTACAGGAGGTGCAGATCCGCAGCTGCATGGTCGCTGTTTCTCAGCACGATTTCCTGCAGGTGCTCTGCCACATCCTCACCGTATTCGCCGCCGAAATACGGCGTCTGAAACGCGGACTCGACGCGCAGCTCCCAGCCGTTCCACATTTGCTCCGTCCCGCTGCGCCACAGCTCCGCCGCGCGCAGCTCGCTCCCATCTGCGTCTGTGGAAAACACATATTTTTGCAGGCCATCCTCGGAGATCCACGTGCCCTCGAGCAGCGCAAAAACATTGCGTGTCTGCGCATGCTCGGTGCGCTCCCGCTCTGCCTGCTCCTGCCGCTCCGCGTCGCTGTAATACCGCGCCTCGTCGCCCAGCGTCATCATACCGTAGTCCAGCCAGAAAGTATCCGCCAGCCACGCAAACTGCGGTGAGTCCAGATAGCGCAGATGATAGACCGTATCGTGGTCTTTATCCTCGATCGTGAGTCCGCTGATTTGTTCTGCAAAATCCGCCTGAACTGTCAGAACGCCGTTTCGGAACGTATGCTCAAACTGATCGCCCAGATCTTCAAAATTCGCGTCGTAGCAGCGGATGGGATTGTCCTTGAACTGCCCGCCGCGGTAATAGAGCTCCATGACGCCCGGGCTGTAAACGGTTTTTTTGATGTGAAGACTGTCAAAAAGGAGCGCGGTCTCCGGGTACTGATAGGTGCGCACGTCAGCACCGCCGCAGGCGGTCAGGCCGAGCAGCCCCATCCACAGGCTTGCCGTGATGAGGAATGTTTTGAGCTTCACAGCATCACCTCCGCTTTTTCCGCAAATAGCCGGATTCTCCCGCTCCAAATTGGGGCGGGAGCCGGTTTTCATATAAATTCTCAGAAAGATGCCGCCATTACTGGAACGTCATGTTGTTGAGAATGATGTCGGGCATCGTTCCCGGAACGCAGTCCATATTCCGAAGCCCGATGGAAAGGGCGCAGCCGTCGTCAAGCTGTGCGATATACTGAATCCAATCATAGCCGATGTTTCTGTAGGTGCGGCCGTGGAACGTGATACCGCCGATCACACGGTCTTCGATATCCTGATAGTTCTCGAAGTCGTCCTTGTAGAAATCAATTTTTTCAACGTTCTCTCTTACCTCAAACTGGATGGCGCCCGCGCCGAACGCTGTGGGATCGTCGTTTTCCACCAAGCAGCGCTTGCCCTCGTCATACGACCAGCCAAAGACCGGGATCTTCGTCATAATTTTGACCTTAGCATCGTCTTTTGCAAACTGGGTGACTTCCACGGAGAAGTCCTGCATCTCGGCGTTCGCAGACGCTGCCTAGTTTGCCTCTGCGGCTTCCGCCTTTACCGTGTCAAGATACCTCGCAATGGCCTCCTTGCCGGAGAAGCCGCTGGTATTGAATCCGCTTACCGTATAAACACCCGACACAGTTTCTTTGAAATTGACGTAGATGAAATGGGATTCGTCGTCCTCAGAGATCCATTTGTAGTAGCGGTAGTTTGCCTTCATGTGGTCGCTGTACTCTTCCTTGACAAACTGGCCTTTTACGCCGAAGTAGGCAGCAATATCATCATAAGTAGCGTCGAAAATATTCTTATTGACCTCGTTCATCCAGACATAGCCCTTCTGTACCTGCTCTTCGGTTACAATGCCGTCTCCGCCGGAAGTTTCTCCGCCAGGGTTCGACGTCGTAGTGCCCATATTGCCGCTTCCGGCCGGAGCATCCGCTCCGATGCTGTCAGGCATGGACTTGCCCGCGTCGATCAGCGGCAGATACCAGTCGGCATAGAGATATGGGCGGTTTTCCTCCTCCACATCATCCCAATAGAGTCCCCACGGGCGCAGGTAGATCTCATAGCGGTACGTATCGTCGCCGTTTTCGTACCGGCCGTCGATGCAGATGATATCCGCAAGCTCCTGCAAGCCCGGGTCGACGATCCAGTCGGCGTGCGCGAGGGCCACATCGGTAAACCAGCCGCCCTCGGAAGTCAGCGTGCCATGCTCGCCAGTACCGGTGTCGCTCAGGCTGACCGCTGCCGATACCATGGCTTCGTCTTTGGTGTAGTCCTCATCCCAGAGCGTCACGGTGCCCGTGCGGTCTGCGTCGATCTCGATCACGCCGCAGATATCCCACCACTGACCTTCCATGCTCTCATATGAGCCGGAGCAGTCGGTCATCTTCCACCAGCCGTACCATTCACCGTTCCACCACTCGAGCAGAGCGTCGTCAGCCGCTGCGGAAGGCAGTGTGGGCTCCGTGCCGGCGTTGACGCCTGTTTCCCGCGTGAGCGTGGATGGGTCAATGGTAATGGTGCCGCTTTTGCTGCCGAGCAGTTCCTCAAAGGTCGCCTCGATTTCGCCGGACGCGTTGTTCAGCACGAAGGCGGTCTGCACCTCCAGCGTTGCACCCGGCGCAACTTCCTCAAACTGGTTTTCGATCACGGTGGTAAAGGTATCGTAATCGGTATAGACTGTAGCGACTTCCAGCTCTGTGCCGTTCTGCATGAGCGTTTCATCGACGCTCCAAAGATACGAAGCATTCTCCTTGCTGTTGTTTGTAAAGTCCAGCGACAGAACGATTGCGTCATTTCCGTCCGAATCTTCCATGATGCACGCGCCCTTGTAGAGCAGCTCATAGTCACCGAGCTGAATCAAATTGGAGTCTTTCTCCTTATCCTTTCCGCAGGCGGTGAGGCTGCTGAGCAGCATCAGTGCCGCAAGAAGCAGGCATAGAGTTTTGGTCTTCGTCTGTTTCATAATTCCCTCCCAGTATCCTTCAGGGATGTGCAAATCTGCCGATCAGCAGAAATAGCATGCGGTTCCGGCGAAAAATGTGAGTGCATATCTGAGACATTTTTCATTGTTTCTATTCGCGTCGGCTCCTGTGCAGCTTATTTTTTGGCAAAGGTGCCGCTGATGCCGTAACCGGAGTTCTCCTTCATGGTAAGGCTGCTGCCGTCCACGGAGAACGTGTAAGTAGACGGTTCGCTCCAAGCCTCCAGTGTTACCGTAAGCTGGTCGCCGTCAATGGTATAGGTGCCATCCTGCTTCATGTACGCATTCTCCATGGTGCATTTGCCTTTTCCGTTGAACGTCCATGTGATCACGCCGTCATCTCCGAGATCAGCAGACCATGTTCCGGCCAGCGCATCCTTGCTGCCACAGGCGGCAAGCGTCAGAAGCGTAACCGCAATCAGGAATAATGCTACATACTTTTTCATTTTTTAGTCCCTCTTTCTTTCTGTTCGTTTGATGGATGGGTCAGCCGTTCACTGCGCCGCCGCAGTATTCACAGCAACCGCTTGCATCCGGCGTGGTCGTCGCGCCGCAGCAGGGGCAGGTGACTGCCGCTTTGGGAGCGGCAGCCTGCTCGATCTTTTCGCGCACATCCCTGCGGACCTGCGTCAGAACCTGCCGGATTTCTTCGCCGAGCTTTTTACAATTGCGGTACTCAACATTGCTTTCCGGATTATACCGGGACGTCATGCCAGGACGCGTTCCAGGCGGCGGCGTAATGTCCACGGAACTGGAGTTGATCTGGAAGCGCATTTCGTCGAAATAGGGATTGTTGACAAAAATGGTGATATAAAAATCATAGGAGTATTCATAGCGCGGCGGATTGTAGCTGACCTCCTTGCCGTCATTGTCCTTGCGCTTAAGCTCCGTGCTGCTCTCGTCAATGTCGAGGTTGCAGCCGGTCACGTCGGCAAAGTCCAGAACGTCCGGGTTGGCCTCCGCAAGATTCCTGGCCCGGGTCACCATGAATTTTCCGGCATCTTCGTCAAGAAGCACCTTTGTGTCCGCGCCGAGCGTTCTGGTCGTATGGAAGGCCGCGACCTTTTCCTGATTCTCCGCCCGGTAGGCAAGCTGCGCACGGATCTCCTCTACGGTGCTGCCGCGCCGGTCGGAGAACCACGGGGAGAGCTTTCTGGCGCAGTTTTTGCAGAGATTTCCGTTTTCCAGCTTGCGGTTTCCAAGTAAGCCAATCTTTTCTCCGCAAATGTCGCAATACTTTTTATCGAACAGTCCCATATATATCTCGATCTCCTTTGTGTCTGCTTGCTAAATTATGCGCTGTAGGGCGCGTCTGCCTTGGCATTGAGCGCTGCACCCAAGATGTACAGAGCCGGAACGGCCACGCCCGTCACGACGCTGACGATGCTAAAGTCGCCGCCATTGCTTAAATCCAGCACGATGCTTAAAATGCTGAACACAGCCACGATGACGCCCCAAGCGATGAGTTTGCCGGCTTTTTCGCTGCGCTTACTGTGCTTGATGCCCTTGATTCCGGCAATCAGCTGGCAGATGCCGCCGACCAACGTCAAAAACAGCGCCGCCCAGAAGGTAAACTTCAGTCCGGAGGCCGCACCCAGCCCCGCAGCAAGTGCACTGATTCCGGCGAGCAATACGCCCACAATGATGGAAAATGCAGCTGCAATAATCATTAAAATACCCGTAACCTTTAAAAACACATGTCCTTTCATAATAGATCCTCCTTACATTTTTTTGGTTCATTTTTTCGTGATTCCGCAGGGCGCACAGCAGTGTGCCCTGCGCAAAAACGTACTGTTGATCAGCGCTGCGCGCAAGGGGCGCTCAGCCGCCTTTTGGAGCAGACCTCGGCAGCCCCGCCTCAAGCTGCGATGTGCCGTAGGCCTCCTCTGCAATGCGAAGCACCAAGGTCTCCAGCGCGGCGGCGTTCTCGCCGCTGCACTTTTCGGATTGATCTTCGTCCTCGGTGCGCCAGACGATGGAGATTTCGCTGTTGGCCTCCTCTGCAGCATCCTGGGGCGGCTTTTCGTACGCGGGCAGTGCAGCCTCCGCCAGCGTATTCTGCAGCTCAAACCATTGCACCCAGGTAAGTTGCCATGGGATCGGGGTCGAAGACGCATCCCTCCCGTTTTCTCTCGTCTCGCCGCCATCCGGGCTCAGAAACCGTCCGGTCAGCACGGGAAGGTCGTTCTCCAGATAAAAATGCATCGTAAAGCAACGGGAAGAATTCGTATGGGTTTGCTGCCAGCGAAATTCGATCAGCTCTTTTCCCGCCCGGTACGCATCCGGGTTTTCCATTCTGCCTCCATCCTGTATCCGGCTCCCGATAAAAAACCGATACAGCAAAACGCCCGCCAGCATAACAAACGCGGTCGCCAGCATGATAAGTAGTGCAATTTTCCGTGATTTTTTCACGTTGATCTCCCTTTTGGAATAGCCGCTGCGTTCACAGGCTGCCGCGCAGCGCGCCGTTTCCTTCGCCCGTCAGCTCCATGGGTCTTCCGCCGCAGGAATACGGATGCCGCTGAGAATGCTGGAGTATTCCCAAAGGAACCATTCGCCGGTCGAGGCCTTCTGGCGCAGCTTCATGGGCCGCGGCGAATCTGCGCCCGCCGTTTTAAGGAACACACGCAGATAGCCTGGCTCCAAATCCTGCGGTCTGGGGTCTGCGAGCACGTTCAGCGCGTACGGCACCTGCGGCTGATACCCGTTTTCCGGCGTCGCGCCTTCAAAATATGCAAGCGGCAGATAGGGCTTGCCGCGCAGTCGGTCGCGCAGAAACTGGCAGTCATACGGCGTCAGGGGCTTCGGGCCGCGCAGAAGGTTCATTGCGGCAGCGCCGGCCTCCTTATTTCGGTCAAACAGCGCCAGCGCGCACAGAAACAGGGCGCAGATGCGCTCTGGCTGCCGCCCCTCGGCGGCAAGCAGTTCAAATTCCGGCAGATTTTCCGGAATCTTTTGAATTACGACCTGCAAGATGATCCCTCCTTATGCTGTAAAGTGGCGTTCCTCCGTATCGGGCCTCCCGGGGGATGCGCGGCGGTCGTCCCGCCGCGCGCATCCTCGTTCAGGAAACCATTGCGCGGTAGATAAAGGTGACGATCTGCGCGCGCGTGCACCGTTCGTTCGGACTGAAGGTCGTGGGGGTGGTGCCGTTTGTAATGCCTTCCTTGACTGCCCAGAAAACGGCATCCATGTAGTAGTCCGATGCGATGTCCGTGAACGGGTTATTGCTATCGCTGGCATACGGCTCGCCCTCACTGCGCCAAAGGAAGGTGACGATCTGCGCGCGGGTGCAGTTTTCGTCCGGGCTGAAGGTGGTGGTGCCGGTACCATTGGTGATCTTGTTTTCCACGGCCCAGAGCACGGCCTTTTCATAGTAGCTGCCGGGCTTTACGTCCCGGAACGGCATATTGGTCGTTTTCGGTTCGGGCTGACCCGATGCGCGCCACAGGAAGGTCACGGCGTGCGCACGGGTGCAGGTGCCCTCGGGCTCAAAATGCGTCGCATCCACGCCGGAGGTAATGCCGTTTGCCACCGCCCAAAGCACCGGGTCATAGTAGTATGTTCCCTCGGCAACGTCGACGAAGGGATTGGTCGGCTTTGCTTCCACCTTCGCAAAAACCGCCTCGATGGTATGGTTGGCCGTGACGTTCTTGAAGGTGTACGACGTCACCGCGCCGACGTCCGTTCCGTCTACCAGCACCTTGGAGACGGTATAGCCGCTGTTCGGTTGGATGTCAAAGGCTTGATCCGCGCCGGCCTTGACGGTGACGCTGCCGGAGGGCGTGATTGTGCCGTTGGCACCTGCCTTGGCCGTGATAACGGGATCCTCCTGCACGGGGTTGCCCTCGGCGGTCATGGTTTCAGTCCAGAAGAACTTATTCTCCCAGTCCAGCTTGCACGGCGTGTCGTTGAGGTAGAACTTGGCGCCCTTCGCGACCCCGACGCCGCTAAGGTCATAGGAGACATAGATAAAGCACTGGTATTCGCAGTTCTCACCGTCCGACGTTTTTCCTGCCTGGAAGGTAAAGGGCTTATCGGAATAGTACCTCCAGTCGTCATAGCACTTCAGCCAATCGACGCGCTCGAGCTTCATGTACGGCGGCAGGCCGTCGATCTTGCAGTAGTCACTGCCCGGTGCGGGGCTTTCGCCTGCGACAGGTGCCTTCACGGACAGATTCAGGTTGGTCAGCTCGAGCCGGTTCAGCCAAAGGCCGCCCAGATTGGTGTCTGACTCGTCGTGCAGCTTATAGCATGCGCCGGCGCTGATGTTGTCCATGTCCATCCAGTCGTCGTTCCAAATGGCCTCCGCCCATTTTCCGGGCTTCCACTCCTCATTGGCATATTTCAGCGTTCCGGTGCCGCTGCGGAACACATAGCCGGGCTTTGCCTCGACTGTGCAGTAGAGATAATAGGGGGCGCCGGTCTCGTCGAGCAGCTCATCCGGCCACAGGAAGCTGTCATAGATGGTAGAGCCGGAGGAGCGGATGTATTCGCTGACCTTCTTAACGGTGATGGTGTATTTGCTCGGCTCATACGACTCCACATAGATGTCATTGACGCGATTATAATAGACCAGGCCGCGCACGATGCCCTTTGCCTCGGTGATCAGCTCGCACTCCTGTGCCTCCACGCCGACGACGCAGGTCTGACCGCCGTCTGTGCTGTAGAGCCACGTCGCCGTGATCTTGTTCGCGCCGACGACGTTGAATTTCGTGTCCTTCGTCAGATAGAAGCCTTCCTTTGCCTTCAGGACCACCGACTTGTTGCGCACGGCTCCGTTGTCCGCCCAGTTCACCTGACTGTTAACGGTGCAGCTTTCGTCGTCGGAAACGGTGACCGGGCTGTCAGTCGCGGCGGACGCGGCGATCAGGTCGCCGTCCTTCACCGTCAGCGTGACCTCGGGAATGGCGACATCGGTCTCCGACATCATCCGGTAGCGCATCAGGAACATATTGGAAGCGCCGCTCAGTCTCAGCGGCTCGCCGTCCTTATAAAGCTCAACGGTGATCCCCAGCTTCTGCACCTCCGTCTGGTAGCTATAGCTATTCACAGGGATAATCTGAAACAAAAGATTGTTATTGTAGCTGCTGGCGGTGACGGGATAATCCGTACCGTTGAGCGTGTACTTGATCTTATAGCTGTAGCCCGCGTCCCTCATCGCCTCCGGCAGGGGGTTCCAGTAGAACCGGAGTTGCTTTTTCGGATTGAGCGCGTACAGCGGAGCGCCGCTGTAGCCGCCCGTCACGTCCATCTGGTGCGGCACATAGGCCGGCGCACCGTTGACCTCCACCTTGACCAGACCGAAGGCGTTGGTGCAGACGTCGGTGTAGGCTGTGCCGCTGTAGGACGAGAAGGCGACGCGCTTATAGTCATCAAGATTCTTGGTTGACAGGGCAATGATATACTCCTTCGAGATGGAGTTGGCCATGTATTCGCTCTTGATGTCCTTCTGACGGTAGATCAGGCGGGTCCGCTCGTCGGGGCGAAGCAGAGCGGTCCTCTCCGGGAACATTGCGGCAAAGGCAAAGTTTTCCAGGGTCTGCTCGCTGCTGCTGAGCGCGAAATTCTCCGTGAAGAGGCCGCGGCCGAAGCTGCCGCCGCGGATGCTGATGGGGAAAGACCGCCCCTCCGTGATGGTCTCGCTGCCCTTTTTAACGACGATACCGCCCTTGAACTTGCCGCCGTTGATCACGGCTTTCGGCTTGCTTATCCCGTCCGTCCGGGTGGCGTAGGTGAAGCCGACCAGCCCCTCGAACTCGCCGCCGTTGAATTCGGCCTTGCAGTTGGACGACAGCAGCGCGGAATAGACATAGGGGATGCCGACCTTCGGGGAGATGGCGTCGACCTTGCCGCCGTTAAAGACGACCTTCGCGTCGCCCTTGCCCTCGACGACCACAATGCTGTTTTTGGCAAGACCGTTATCGACGCCGATCCGCCCGCTGTTGAGCGTGAAGCTTCCGGTCTCGGCGAGGATCAGCACCTGCTTGCTGCTGGCCGTATTGGGATTGGCGTCGATGTAGAGCTTGCCGCCGCCGCGGCTGTCCTTGACCGACAGGTCGCCCGTGACGCGGATGGCAGCCGGGAGCGGAGAGGTTCTGCTGAAAAAGGTCACGGAATAGCCGTCAAGATCCAGTTGAACCGTTCCAGTCTGTTGGATGGACTTGTTATATCCCGCGCCGTCATTGAAATCCTTGGTGTTAATGTTGGCACCGAGCTTGACATAGGTGACGCCGGAGCTCAGGGCAGAGCTGAGCTCCGCATAGGTGGTTACGATTCTTGGGTCGCCTTCGGTGGTGCCGCTGCCTGCGGCAGAGGCGATGCTCCCCAAGGCGGGGAGGAGGCCGATCAGCATTGCCAATGAAAGCAGTAAGCTGAATATCCTGCGTTGGGTGATTGATTTCATCTTGATTCCTCCTTTTACATTGTGTATTGTATAAATTGAGTCCATCAGGTGGTGTTACAGAGACGTTTTCGGCGATTGCCCTGCAACGGAAATGCGTTGTAGGCCGGCCGACACGCCTCCGGCTGCGCCCAATGCTGTTTTCCTTCGTCCCGCTTTTATGTACTCTCTTCCTCGCTTTGCTATGCACAAAGCATTCTCATTTCTCACCCATCCTTTCCTCAAAGCGTGTCGATTACGCCTGCAAGGTAGGTTGGCGATACCGACGCATAGATAAAACCATCGGCCAGCTGATCCTTCACCGTCTGCCGCACCTCAGAAGCAAGCAGTTCGTCTGTGCTCTCATCTACCAGAAGCAGGACCTTGCAGGCCCAACCGAGCCGCCTTACAGCACTGCAGAGCCTGAGTCTCTCGCTCAGCTTCCAGAGGCCCTGTCGGATGACCTCCATCACCAACACGTTGGCACGGCAGGTACGGCACAGAGCAAGCGTTTCCTCCGGCTTTGGAGAACGGTAGATAAGGAAATCCATGTCGCATCCCGAAAGCGACTGCGTGACCGCCTCCGCCAGGAGTCCGTTCTTCATATCCAACACAATTCTTCGCATCTGTGCTTTTCACCGCCTTTTTTCCCTTTTGCAGTTTCCGTTTTTATTTTATCCGTTATCGCTCTTTTTTGCCCCCACCGATTGGATAGGGTTTGCAATATTTTTTTGTTCAAAGGCCATTGTCTGACTCGTTTCTCTCAGCAAAGGGTGCAAAACTGTGTTGCCTTTTTCCATCCGCATGATATACTATCAATACAGATGTGCAGAATGGGGAGGTATGCGGCATGAGCAAAGTGACAAAAAAGAGATTTTTGTATGTGCTGGGCGTGTTGGCGCTCATTGCGTTTGCCATGTGGCTCCGCTACGCCAGCCGGCATATTTTTCATTCTCCGGCTGTCAACCACCTGCGAAGCGGAATCTATGTGTTTTTGTTCAGCGCGTGGTGCTACTCCATCTGGATGCGCATCGTGCAGACGCAGGTGCGGCGCTATCTGTTGGCAATCTCAGTGCTGATGGTGCTGTGGATCCTGCTGCGCTCAATCAAATTTTCCATTGATAACATGGATGCCGAGCGCTGGCTGTGGTACTTCTACTATTTCCCGATGCTGCTCATCCCCATGCTGTCGGTCTTTGTTTCCCTGTCACTGGGCAAAGGAGAGGATTTTCAGCTGCCGCGCTGGACCAAGCTTCTGTATTTTCCAACGCTGCTGCTTCTTTTGCTCGTTCTGACCAATGATCTGCACCAGCAGGTGTTTTCCTTCCCGTCCGGCGTTTTATCGGATCAGGAGTATCGGTATGAAGGCGGCTATTTCTTCGTTCTGGGTTGGGTGGCTCTATGCGCGGGGTTCGCGTTGCTTTCGATGGTGAAAAACTGCCGCATCCCGCGCAGCAGGAGAATTCGCTGGCTGCCGCTGGTTCCGCTTGTGCTTTCGTTGGTCTATGCTTGCATGTATATTAAAAAGGTCTATTGGGTCTGGGTTCTCGCGGGTGATATGACGGTGTCGCAGTGCCTGATCTTTGCGAGCATCTTTGAATGCTGCATTCAATGCGGGCTGATTCAGTCTAACCTCGGATACGACGAACTTTTTGAGGCAACGAGTTTGCCTGTCCAGATCACGGATCCTGCATTTTGCCCCCAATATGCGTCTGTTTCCATGCAGGAGGCTTTGCCGCAAAGCGAGCTGCAGCAGATCCGGCAGGATACCGTCCATCTGGGCGACGATACGCTTTTGAAGCGGCACAAGCTGCGCCGCGGCTGGGTGTTCTGGAAGGAGGACATCTCCGCGCTGAATCAGGTCCAAAAGGAGCTGGAGCTGACAAGAGATGAGCTGCGAGATACCGGCGACGTTCTGGCAGCGGAGAAAGCACAGCACGCAAGATGGCTGAAGCTGACAGAAGAAAACCGCCTGTATGACATGATGGAGGCGCAGACCGCCCGGCAGATCGCAATGCTGCGGGATCTGTTGGCTGAATTGCAGAAGACGGAGGATCCAGACAGAGCCAGACACCTGCTTGGGCAGGTCATCATCATCGGGACCTATATCAAGCGGAGAAGCAACCTGATTTTTGTCGGCGAGCAGCGCGGCGCAATCAGTGTGCAGGAACTTCGGCTGTGCCTCAATGAATCTTCCGAGAATATCAGTATCTATGGCGCCGACTGCAAGACGGTCATCAAGGGGGAAGGCCGGCTTACCGTCGGGCAGGCAACGCAGGTCTACGACCTGTTTGAGGCGGTCGTGGAGGCGGAGCTGGAATCGCTGCGTGCGCTGCTGATCTCCATCGAGGTTGGTAAGTGGGTAGAGATTGCTCTCTGTGTTTCAGGAGCGGAGCCGCTCTGCGGGCTGCGCACGCGGTTTCCAGATCTGGAATGGGAGCAGGATGAGGACGGACTGCAATATGTGACGCGGAAGCTGGAAAGATCGAGAGGGGTATAGGCGCATGGACAGAATTAAAGAAAGCTTCGACAGTCTGCCCATCGCGGCCTGCTTCTTCGATAAAAACGGCGTGGTGCGGCTCATCAACCGCCGGATGCTTGCCATTGCAAACTGGCTGCAAAAAGGCGGTATACAGTCGCTGGCAGAGATGCAAAGCGCTCTGCAGGCGCCGCCGGCAAGCGTGTGCTGTCTGGATCCGCGCCTTCGGATTTACCGTTTTCCGGACGGAACAGCGCTGCGCTTTGCACAGGAGCAGATCACAACAAAAGCGGGCGTCCGATATACGCAAATCACTGCCGCAGACGTTACGGAGTTGATTCAGAAGCAGAACCAGCTGAAAGCGGAAAATGCCAAGCTGGAGAAGACAAATAAGCGGCTTAAGCGGCTGCTTGCGCAGATGCCGGAGATCATCCGAGAGGAAGAGACGCTGGCCATGAAGCTGCGTGTGCACGATGACATTGGGCACAGTATTCTTGCGGCACGCCGCGTGCTGCTCCAACACACGGACCTGAAGGAAATTCGTGCAAATGCGGCGCTGTGGGAACGGTCAATTTCAGTGCTTTATCGCTCCCACCAGATAACGGCGCGATCCGAATCGCTGGAGGCGGCGAAAAAACGAGCGGAAGAATTGGGCGTTAGAGTTCTGCTGGCAGGAGATGAGCCACAATCGCAGCATATGCGCGCACTGAGCGCACTGGCGATCTGCGAATGTGCGGCAAACTGTGTCCGTCACGCAGATGGCACAGAATTGTATGTGCGCTTTTGGCAGAAGCCGGACTGCATGGAGGTCTCCCTGACCAACAACGGTGCGGTGCCAAGGGGAAAAATCACAGAGGGCGGAGGCCTCTCCATGCTGCGTCAACGTATCGAAGAAGCAGGCGGCAAAATGGAGATTTGGAGCATCCCGCGCTTTAAGCTGATGCTCAGTCTGCCGGAACAGGAGGAAGCAGCATATGAGAGTGATGATCGTTGAAGACCAGACCATGATCCGCAGTCTGCTGGAAAGCTATTTCCGTGTCGAGGACGGATACCGGATCACGGCGTCGATCCCCGGCGCAAAGCAGGCGGTTGAGGTGTGCCGGACAAGCTCTGTCGATCTGATTTTGATGGATGTGCAAACGGAGAACCGCGAGAATGGTCTGACCGCCGTTCGCCAGATCAAAGCGATACAGCCGAAGAGCAAAATCATTGTTGTGACCTCGCTGATCGACTGCGCAGTTCTGGACGAGGCTAAGAGGGCCGGGGCCGACAGCCTGTGGTACAAGGACTCGACGCAGAAGCGTTTGATGGATGTCGTCCGGCAAACGCTGGCGGGTGAACATATTTTTCCGGACGCACCTCCGACAGTTGAGATTGGCATGGCAAAAAGCACGGAATTTACAAAGACGGAACTGAAGGTTCTGCGGCATCTGCTGCGGGGCTTGTCTTACACGCGCATCGCGGCAGAGATGGGCTGCGAGATGTCGACGGTCAAATTCCATGTGTCAAATATGCTGCAAAAAACCGGGCTGGAAAACAAGCTTCAGCTTGCGCTGGCAGTCAGCGACGTCAAGTTGATTGCCGATCTTGCGGAAGAATGATGGGATTTGATTTTCTGCTTGTGCAGCCACAGGCATTTATTGAACGTAGAAGCCGCGCCTGAGACGTTACACTTGGCAAGCAATGCCTGCGTATGCAATTAAAGTGAAAACAGTAATCGTGATTGACAATGTTTTGGATACCATCTCTGCGCTCCAAGGAAATCTCACTGGTACAGTATCAACAGTAGAAAAAGGTGTCTATACTTTTGAAAATGAAGCATTAGAGGAACTTGTCATGAGTTCTTCAAGTGCGTCATTGTTGCCGGGATGCTATCCCGTTTTATCAGATACAAAAACTACCGCCAGTCAACCAGTCAAATCGTCGATATCTGTGACGAAGAGTACTGCTTTATCAACTCCCACGAAATCAAGTTCCTTATCAGAAAGGGCCGATAATGAGTGATTTTACTTATTCTGCCGTTTAACGATTACCATCAGCAGTTCAACGAATACTCGGCTTTTTAACGATTACAACGGCACAGGAAGCTGCAATCCCCATAAAACGCACAAAACCCCGCCGCAGAATTGTTCTGCAGCGGGGTTCACTTATGCGCTGAAACAGCCGAAAAGCCTGATTTCAAGCGGTTTTCGGGCATAGAAAAAGTCCACCGTAATTCTATCAAAATTACGGTGGACTTATGTTGAGGGCGCTCGGTTTTGGACCGGAGTGTAATGACAGAATTACAGAAAACGCAGCTTCAACGCATAAATCATGGAACCGATACCCAAGCCTGCCGTATAGCAGCTGTTGGTTTTTCTGAATGCAGGAGTGTAATAAATATTATTGTCAGCATCGAAGCAGAATTTTTCGGCGGTTAGTACGTTTGTTTCATGCTCCAAAAGACTACCTCCGAGGAAACGACGCATAAAGTCGATTCCTGCGCACATGGTAGCAATAGGCTTTTTCCTGCTGCTAAAGTGCGCGATGCATGCTTCTATTGTGCTAGAAGCCATATAATTGTTCAGAAGACCAATTCCGCCGGGTATGATTAGTGCATCGTATTCCTCAAAATCAATTCCACAAATACTTTTCATGCGTCCTCTGCCAATGCGTGCGGACTCTAAAAGAACATTTCTGTTATCTGCAAGTTGCTCTGTCAGGTGGTTGACTGACGGGACAGAGATATCCTCGGCAACGGGCGTGTAATCACATCCATATCTGTCAAGCGCAGCATATGTCAGAATAACTTCTTCAATGCAGGAACCATCGCCGAGACCGCAGCCGGCTAATAAAACCAAGCACTTCATACACCGCTGTCCTCCCGTAAATTCATATCTGTTTTATCAATTTCAAGTATAACCTACCAAAACAAAAAAGTCCACCGTAATTCTATCAAAATTACGGTGGACTTATGTCTATGGGCTACGAAAAAGATATTTTCGGCAGTTTTGCGTATGACTTCGAACTCTCGCAAAAACTTATATTCGGTTAATCATATATGCGACTTTTATTTTATTATTCGGGAATAAGAACATCCCCGCCGGAGATTACCACGTCAGATGCGGAAATGGCACTGTCAATGGTATTCGATTCGTCAATTTCGCCTTCGTATGTTATCTGAACATTTTCTCCCACTCGGATAGCTCCGCTTTCTGCATAACGGGAGATGCGCAGATCATTCAGAAGGATTTTGTACGTGATTCCGTCATCGGGATTGGCGCAGAGAATGGAATCGTCTAACAGAATATACTCATCGGTTATCTCCGTAATCTTACCGACAATGGTATTCTGATACGGCTCATACTCTGCTTCGGTGGAATTCTCTTTTGCATATTTGATAATCTTACTGGCTGCATCTTCTCCGATATTGAAGAGGTATTGGTAATTAAAAGCGTTTGTCCACAGATAGCCATCTACAGTAACATACATGGCAACTTTATATACGCCGAGAGTTTCAGATGTGATCGTAAAACTGTAATACTCTCTATCATGTGCAACCCATTTCTCATCCTCAACAAATGGTGCATTTTCGCATCCGGCAAGAACTTCCCATACATAGTCATCATTGCTCAGTGTATAGTGTTTTTTGTTCGGACTGTCGCCGTTTACAGAGAACCGCTTCAATTCAATTGCTTTTGGGAGGTCTACCAGCTTGAAGAGCTCACCGAGCGTGTGCGGAGGTTCATAATTATCCCTCTTGAAGGTATAACAACTACCTTCCATCCTCACGGCGACAAGCTGGCTCTTATCGGCATATTTTAACTGATACACTTCAAATTTTTCAGTGTATCTATCTCCTTCAATTTCGTCAATGCCCAATACGGTATATGTTCCAATCAAATCGCCAAGGAGTTCTTCAGACACAAGGCGACCGTGACTTCGGTATACAATACCGTCAATTGTTACTTCAGTGTATTTCTCAAAAACGGTTTGATATTCCCATGGCCATACAATTTCTGATTCGTCTGCCATAATGTTAATGTCTTTATACCTATCGTTTGTGCCTCTTGGTGTAGGTTCGCCGCCTAAAAGCGATGGAAGAACAAGCGCGCCTACAACAATGATCACGGCAAAGCAGGCTGCTATTGAACCCAATTTGAGCAAATGATTTTGTTTTTTCTTGCATTCTGCTGCCGCCTCGACAAGATCCTCATCGAGGTTACCGATGGCATTAGAAAATCTCGGTATTTTCATATTTCAACGCCCTCCTTAATGAGATAGTCCCTTAGTTTGTTTCGGGTGTAGAACAACATATTATTGACCTTACTTTTGGTAAACCCAAAGCGCTCTGCAATTTCTCCGATAGAATCGAAGTAGAAATATTTCCGGATAAAGACATTTCGCACGTCCTCCTTTTGTGTGCGCAGGAAGTGGCTGACCAGTTTGCCTACGTCCTCGTCACTCACGTCGGGGGCATACCGATCATCCGGCAGTACCGATTCCAGTTCATCCAGGGACAACATTACATCCGCTGACCGTTTTTCACGCTTCATAAACTCCAACCGCTTCAGAGACAGGTTTCTCGCAATCTTACAGACAAAGGACATAAAATTACTCGGTCTTGTAGGCGGAATTGCATTCCACACTCCAACGTATGTATCGTTGACACATTCTTCCGAATCCTCGTGATTGTTCAGAATGTTATAGGCAATACTGTGGCAGAGCTTGCCGTACTTTGCATCCGTTTCCTTGATTGCCTGCTCATCCCGTTCAAAGTAGAGTTCTATGATTCTCAGATCATCCATGTTGTTCACCTCCCTTGTCAGAGCTAAAAGCGCTTTCACCCATTAAGTACGTTTTTTCCGGCGTTGGTCTTATAATTAATAAAAAGTCGTGAATCTTTTTATTAATTAAAAATGATTGTTTTTCTAACTATATCATATTTCCACATTTCTTTCCATTCCTACAGAAAATGTCGTAAAATTATTTCAATGCATTCAATATAGGAGTTGAAAATATGATAATATACACCCAAGAAGAAAAGCAATCGGTCATTGACCATGTTATATCCGGTGAGCTGTCGACGCATATCCTCGCCGACACCGGCTAAGCCGGATTTTGTCACTGCTGCCTTCGGCGTGAAATCTCCGATCGCTCCCGCAAAGCCCCAGCAGCCCGAAAAACCGAAGGTCGATGTTTCCGGCGTTGCCGTTGGAAGCGCTGTAGCTCACGCTAAGTTCGGCATTGGCAAGGTGATTGAGTTGAGCAGGGGATATGTGACCGTCCGCTTTGAGCAGGGCGAGAAGCGCTTTATTTTCCCCGATGCCTTTGAATCCGGATTTTTGAAAGCGCAATAGGCAAAAAGAGGCCCTCCGTATCATTTTCTCGATACGAAGGGCCTTTCTTATGTATAGATTACTTGGTGATAGACAATTTCGGTTGCACGGTCTCGGCAGGAATTCATCCGTCCGACCCATTCCATTTGGTCGTTGGCTTTCAGCGCTTCCGTAATGCCCTCTGCATCTGCCATTTGCTTTACCAGCCGAAGAAAAAGGTTCTCTGCCTGCCGGTCAATGTCCGCAAGATAGGCATTCAATTCACCGCTGGTCAGCAGGTTGGCATAGCGCACACGGCGATGCTTCTTGAGATAGCGGAGATGCCGTTGACCCCATATCCCGATTGGCTGATCTTCCTCTTTTCGTCTGGTGCATTTCCGGGTCGCGCTTCTTCTCCGCGTTTTTGGTGGAGCTGGGTGCGTTGATGATCGTTGCATCCACGATGGTTCCGCCCTTCATCATGTGCCCGGTTTGCACCATTACCCGGTTGATCGCGTCAAAAAACAGCTTGTTCAGGCCGTTTTCTTCCAGAAGATGGCGGAACTTGCACAGGGTCGTTTCATCCGGCACTGCTTCCGTCATGAAGTCAATGCCCGTGAATTTCCTCATTAAGCATCCGGAATGCCGCCTGAGCTGCGAAATGGACATCTAACGTCATACAGCGACGCTGCAGAGGGGAGGAAAGCGGAGCTGCCGTCGCGCTTGACAGACTCCGGCGCATCCGATATAATAAAAATGACGTCGGTTTCTCACGAAAAACGACAAAAAAGCGGCGGTGCTGCCGCCGCGGGAGAAAATCATGATTAAGGCGGTATTTTTTGACATTGACGGAACGCTCGTCCCGTGGAAAAGCGGGCGTATTCCTGCGTCGGTCTTCGAGTCTGTGGCTGCGCTGCGGCGGAAGGGCATCCTTTGCTTTGTTGCAACGGGGCGCTCTCCCTTTGAGATCAGCGCGGGACACCTGATCGACGGACTGGACTTTGACGGCTACCTTTTGAACAACGGAGAGCTGGGTGTGGATGCGGATGGAACGGTGTTCTATCGCTGCCAGGTCGATCCGGACGATTTGGCAAGACTGCTGGACTGGGTGGAGGCGCGCGGCCTTTCCTGCTGGATGGTCAGCGAGAAGCAGTGTGCGATCAACCGTCTCACGCCGGCGGCGGCACAGGCGCTGGAGGACATCCGAACGCAGCCGCCGAAGCTCGGCGACCT
>ERZ791808.923-NODE-923-length-26360-cov-3.214142_pt1 | contig 26360 bp, 22 predicted proteins | sample MGYA00510305_ERZ791808 | MGnify/ENA primary metagenome ERZ791808 (study PRJEB30046, sample SAMN00792024) | human gut metagenome | study: EMG produced TPA metagenomics assembly of the A metagenome-wide association study of gut microbiota in type 2... | reverse complement strand
GGTGTACGCCTTGCCATCGCGATAGCTTTCCCGCAGGGCAGAAACACTGCTCTTTTTACCGTCAATCCGCACTGTCACATCATCACTCAGGTTATACTGATATGTCTTACTTCCTGCCGTAAATTCAATGCGTTTGCTGTTGAGGAAGGTCAGCGTGCCGTTGTAATCATCCTCCATAGAGGTAATCTTAATCTCCGAAACCCTGTTATTCTTATCCAGCTTCAGGGAAACCACAAAATTGCTGTCATCATAATTCCGTTGGAATTTGCTGAACTTCATCGTATTGCCGTTATAGGTAACCTCCACATCGCTTGCCAGAGTGTAGGTATATTCCTTCTTGCCGGATTTGATGGTAATCTCGTCATCCTCCACATCCGTCACAGTGCCGTCAGTGGGGTTGTTTGCATTCACCACCGCTACAACCTTCAGCACATATTCATCCTTATCCAGAGTCAGTGTTACGTCATAGGAGGTATCCTCCAAGGCTCTGGAAAGCTTGCTGACGGTCGATTTCTTCCCATCCAGTCTGATTTCCACATCATCATCCAGATAGAATTTCTTTTCGGTCGAGCCATCCTTGACCGTAATCTTGGAATCGGTGATATCCTTCAGCTCATATTTCTTTTCAGTTGTCTGCTTGATGCCGTTCTTGGAATATGTCACCGTGATACTGCTCATATACTGCCCTTCGTAGGTCACCTTCACAGTATCCCCTGTTTTGATATCCGAAAGAGCAATCGTCTGTCCGTTATATTTCGCCGTTACCTTTCCCTTCACCCCAAACAGGCTCAGAGAGGAACCGCTTGCCGTCATCGTCAGGAAAATATCCCCATTCTGCATCGTCTTGCAGTCGGTCACTGTCCCTGTTGCAGTTTTCCGGTTGGTTTCCGTTCCCTTATTTTCCACCAGCTTATTATAGGATTTTACGGAAAGCACCGCCATCTCCGCACGGGTGATGTTCTTCTTGGGATTGAATTTATTATCCGAATCCCCCACCATCAAATTCACTCTGTACAGCAGCTCCAGATAGGGCACTGCCGTTGCGGAAATCGCATCCTTATCGGCATAGCCCAGTGTTGCGCCGGATTTCACGTCATACCCCTTTACGGTATCCATCGCCTTCCCGAAAATCACGCCGACATCCTCGCGGTTTGCCGCCTTTGTGCCGCCCTGCAGCTTATTCAGCTCCGCCGTTGTCAGAATACTGTTTTCCAAGCCGTATGCCGTTGCCTTATACGCCCATGTCGGGATGTTATACGCGCTGATTACAGGCTTCCATTTTGTCACCGTTGCATCATTGACATCCTGCTTCGTGTATGCCTTCATGATGGAATACATCAGCTGCACCGCTTCGCAATAGGTCACGTTGTTTCTCGGCTTGCAGTAACGCTTGCCGTTTTCCTCGTAGCCGCTCATCAGCCCAAGCTCTGCCGCCTGATTCAGAAACGGCTTAAAGCCCGACCACGTCACCGTGTTGATATCCACAAAGGTTGTTGCCGCATAGGCAGGCACTGAAATACTGCCCATCAACAGGCTTGCCGTTGTTGCCAAGGTTAGAATCTGCTTTGTTTTTTTCATACCTTCTGCCCCCTTCTTGTTCTCTGTTGTCTCCAAAAGGACAAACCTCTCTGTCATAATTGTATCATAAATTTCAGGAAAAAATTCTTTCAATTTCCTTAATCTTTCGCATTTTTTACGAACCATCTTTTCTTTTAGACGAAAATTTTTCCGTTTTGTTCCACCCCTGTCCCCTGCTTCGCATAAACAGAAGCCATCCGGTTATCCATTAAAATCGTCACTTCATTTTTTCTTCCTCCGCCGAAGACCCTTTCGTCATTTTTCCTATACAAAACATCGGCTTTTCTTCACTTTAACATAGAAAAAGCCCCTCTGCAATCGTGATTCTGCCGATTGACAGACGGCTTTCTTTTCGGTAATGTATTTCTATAGAAACACGATTTTAAAGGAGGTATGATACCCATGAAAAAACACGAATTACAAACCCCTGCTATCCTCTTGGATCTGGATAAGCTGGAGCACAATATCCAATCCTGGCAGGCACTCTGCAACGAAAACGGCAAACAGCTGTGGCCCATGATTAAGACGCATAAAAGCACCGCCCTTGCGAAAATGCAGCTGGACGCAGGTGCAACAGGCTTTCTCTGCGGCACATTGGATGAATGTGAAATGGTTTATCAGCTTGGCGCAAAGCATATCATGTATGCTTACCCCACCGCAAACCCTGTCAATATCCGCCGCCTGCTGCCCTTTGCCAAGGATGCAGAGCTGATTATCCGTCTGGATACTGTCCGCGCGGCAGAAATTTTAAACAGTGAAGCGGAAAAAGCAGGTGTCATCGTTTCCTATACCGTCATTGTGGATATGGATTTCCACCGCTTCGGGATGCCAGCAGATGCAGTTGTGGATTTCGTAAAAACGCTTTCCTCCTTGAAAAATCTGAAATTCCGCGGCATTTCCACCCATCCCGGACAGGTTTATGGCTGCACCACAAGAGCCGCTCTGGAGGAGGTTGCTAAGCTGGAAAAGGATACCATGAAAAGGGCTGCCGATGCTCTGGCTGCGGCAGGCTTCCCCTGCGAGATCATTTCCTCCGGCTCTACCCCCACCTTTGAGATTGCCGTAAAGGATAAAACTCTCAACGTAAGCCATCCCGGCAACTATACCTTCTTCGATAACATCCAGATTTCCCTTGGCACCTGCGGCGAGGATGCTTGCTCCTTACGCGTATTGGCAACCGTTGTTTCCCATCCCTCCGAGGGGTTCTATCTCTTTGATGCCGGCTCCAAATGTCTGGGTCTGGATCAGGGGGCGCACGGAAATTCTGCCATCAAGGGCTTCGGGTATGTTGTCGGGCATCCTGAGCTGACGATTGTCGGGCTTTCCGAGGAGGTCGCAAAGGTAAAGGCAGACGGCACATGTGATTTGCAGGTCGGTGATCAGGTTGAAATCATCCCGAATCATTCCTGCTCCACCGCAAATAATACCGGCTGGTATACCTGCATGCGCGGCGATGAGATTGTAGATTTCATTGCAGTCGATGCAAGAGAAAACAGTAAGAAAAAGGGTACACTATAACACGAAAAAGGGGGTCCATTCGGACTCCCCTTTTTTTACTTAAAATCCCGATTTTGTGTTAATTAAAAATCTCACTGGAAACGTATGTCTTGCCGTCCTTCAGCTCACTGGGCATTGCCGCCTTCATCACCATATCGCCCTCAACTACATATTCTGCGCTGCCGAGCGTAATTTCAATGGAGGTGCCGTCCTTTTCCAGAACGATGGGCTTCTGCTTGCCCTGCCATTTTACGGTATAGCCGTTTTCCTTTGCCGCCTCTCTCAGAGGAACCATCATCTGCGCCTGCATTTTAGGCTCATTTGTCATTTCTTCCCCTGCTTCTTCTGCCTGTGTCAGCAGCAGCACCAGAGAAGGTGTTGTCTGTGCAGGAATGCTTCTTGTTGTAATATCATAGAATACCAGTGCATCCTGATTCTTTACATCCTCAGCGGAAAGCTTGATTTTTGCGCCCTCCATGTTCAAAATTCTTGTTTCATCGGAAATATTCAGCTGCAGCTTATTTGTCTTATCTGTCAGGTCATCCCCGAAGTGTCCAACCATCATATTGTCCGCATCTGCATTGGCAACTACTGCTGTCACGCTGCCCAGATAAGGGGGCAGACTCATACCCATAGGGCTGTTTGCGCTGTAAACCACTGCAACCTCCATGCCCTCTGTCAAATCAGCCACTGTCTTATAGCTGCCGTCCTTTCTATCCAGAATCAGGCTGTTTGCATCAACTGCAAAGCGCAGACCGCCATTTTTGTTTTCGATTTCCACAACGGAAACACCGTCTGTTCCGGATTTCTCTACAGAAACAATCTTACCGCTATCCGTTGTAAAGCCTTCTTCCTTTACGTCCATCTCACTGCCTGCTGTGGCCATATCATTTGTTGCTGTTCCGTCTACTGCAAACACAGTTGTGCCTGCCAGCATTGTCAGCACCATACCCATTGCCATAACCTTTGTCATATTCTTTTTCATATTCATTTCCTCCTAACTAAATGGTGTGGTATTGTTTTCTGTTTTCGTTGTATACCAATCAGACGTAATCTATTTTGCAAAAGTTCCGCTTTTTTTAAAAAATTTTCAGATTTTTATTGTTTCTTTTTCCAAACAAAAAGATCTGCTATTTCATCCTTCTGAAACAGCAGATCCTTCGCTTTTATTTTTCTTCTTTTTCGTCCTCGTCCACAATTTCAATGTTATCCAGCTGTGTCTTGAAATTTGCGCGGAATTTAATCAGGAATTCCTGACGCAATAAGGTCTGCTCTTCCTTTTCCGCTTCGGTCAGACCAACGGTTTTCGCTTTCTTCGCCAGTTCATTGATACGCTTTGTCAAAGGGGTTGCCTGTTCAAACATCTTTCATCCTCCTTACGCCATTACAAATCGATAATTTCCGCATTGGCAACCGCTTCCTCCAGCAGTCTGTCCAATTCGGTCAGCTTATGCTCCGCCTTTTCAATATAATTCAGACGAGGCTTTGTCACAGGATGCTTTGCCACAAAAACAGTACAGCAGTCCTCATACGGGCGAATGGAAATTTCAAATGTACCGATTTTTTCCGCACGTTCAATGATTTCCGCCTTATCCATCCCTGCCAGAGGGCGCAGTACAGGCAAATCGCAGACTGCATTGATGACCTGAATCCCCTGCATGGTCTGGCTTGCCACCTGTCCCACGCTTTCGCCTGTCACCAGTGCCAGTGCATCATCCTTGTGTGCGATCATTTCCGCCGCACGCATCATCGCACGTTTCAGATGAATCGTCAGGCGGTCATGTGCCGTGTTATCCAGAAGGTACAGCTGCAATTCCGTAAAGGGAACCACATACAGCCGAAACTCCCCTGTAAAATCCGCAATGCGCTTCGCCAGATCAATCACCTTTTCCTTCGCCCATTCGCTCGTATACGGGGGGCTGTGGAAATAAACGCCCTCCACCTCAACGCCGCGTTTTGCCATCATCCATGTTGCAACAGGGCTGTCGATGCCGCCGGAAAGCAGGCTGACTGCCTTGCCGTTGCTGCCGTAGGGCAGGCCGCCGTAAGTGCGGATGGTTTTGGAATGTAAATAGGTGCTGTTGCGAATTTCAATATTCAGCGTCACATCCGGATGCTTCACATCCACCCTCATATTCGGCATGTGCTCCAGAAGATACGCCCCCACCTCCATGCTCATTTCCATGGAGTGCATGGGATAGCTTTTATTCGCACGGCGTGTATTTACCTTAAAGGTCATTTCCTTATCGCCGTAAAATTCCTGCATGTGCGCCAATGCTTCCTTGCAGATGGTATCAAAGCTGTTATCCTCCAAACGCACTCCGGGGCAGATGGAATGCAGCCCAAAGATGGTTTCCAGCTTGGGAATGGTAAAATCATAATCCAATTCGCCATCGCGATTTTCCACAATCAGGCGACCGGGGTCACGCACAACATAATAGTTGCCGTAGGGGTCGAGATTTTTGCGAATCGCGGAAATCAGACGGTTGATGAAGATATATTTATTATTGCCGCGCATGGCAATTTCACCGTATTTCACGATTAAAACCTTTTCAGCCATTATTTTCTCCTTTTCTTATCTGTTATATTTTCTGAAGAAGGGAACCAGTTCCTCCAACGCTTTCAGACATTCCTTTGCTTCCTCCACTGTATTATAGCGGCAGAAGCTGAAACGGATTGCCCCTTCAATTTCAGAGAAGGGCAGACCCATTGCCGTCAGAACAGGGCTGCCAACCTTTTTCTTACTGTCGCAGGCAGAGCCGGCAGAAACCACAATGCCCTTGCTTTCCAGTGCGTGCAGCAGTACTTCGCTTCTGAGCCCCTTGAAGGTCACATTCAGCACATAGGGGCTTGCCTCCTCCAGACTGTCCCCGTTCAGCTGGGTATCGGGCAGAGCGAGAATCCCTTCCAGCAAGGTCTGCTTTACCTCTCTCACATGGGCAATGCTTTCCTTCATGCTCTTGAAGGCTTCGTCACACGCCACGCCCAATGCCGCCGCGCCGGGGCCGTTTTCTGTACCGGGGCGCTGTCCTCTCTGCTGTCCGCCGCCAAGCATCAAGGGCTTCACCTTCAAGCCCTTACGCATATAGAGCATCCCAACGCCCTTCGGTCCATGAATCTTATGACCGCTCATTGTCAGCAGATCGATTTTCATTTTTTCCACATCAATCGGATATTTCCCGAAGGCCTGCACCGCATCCACATGATACAGACACTGCGGATTCTTCTCCTTAATCAGCTTGCCGATTGCCGCCGCATCCTGCACCGTTCCCGTTTCGTTATTTACCAGAATCGTGCTGACCAGAACCGTATCGGGGCGGATGGCATTTGCCAGCTCCTCCAAGGAGATATGTCCCTGTCTGTCCACCTTCAGCCATGTGACCTCTGCGCCCTTTTCCTCTAATAGCTTCATAGGATTCTTCACCGCAGGGTGTTCAATTTCCGTTGTAATAAAGTGCTGTCCCTGTCTTTTATAGCCCTCTGCCGTGCCGTAAATCGCCCAGTTGTCGCCTTCCGTGCCGCCGCTGGTAAAGAAAACCTCGTCATATTTGCAGTGAATCCCTCTTGCGATGATTTCCGCCGCATTTCTGATTTCCTTTTCCGCCGCCAGACCCATAGCACTCACAGATGCAGGGTTGCCGTATTGTTCGCAGAGCATTGTGCTCATTTTTTCCGCTACCGCAGGCAGCGCTCTTGTTGTTGCCGCATTATCAAAATAAATCATACTTGCCTCCTCAATCCAATTCATATAAAAGGATAGCTGTTGTTGTCATGCCGGCCGTTTCCGTCCGCAGGATGCGTTTCCCAAGGGTGATTGGCGTAATGCCGTTTTCCTTCGCCAGTGCGATTTCTTCCTCAGCAAAGCCGCCCTCCGGCCCGATGAAAACGCCAATGCTCTCACCCTTGAAGTCCTTCACAAATTCGCGCAGCCCTGTCTTTTCTTCCCTCTCATAAGGGATAATCGCGCCATCCAGTCTTTTTGCCTCTGCAACGGCATCCTTGAATTTTAGCCCCTGTCCGCCGATTTCGGGAATCTTCCCTCTGCCGCTCTGCTTTGCCGCCGCCTCGGCAATTTTCTGCCAACGCTCCAGCTTTTTGCCTTCCTTTTTATCCAGCTTCACAATGGCACGCTCGGTGCTGACCGCAACAATCCGCTCCACGCCAAGCTCCACACATTTCTGAATAATCAGCTCCATCTTATCCGCCTTCGGCAAGCCCTGATAAAGCGTAATTTTTGTTTTCGGCTCTGTTTCGCAGGGCGCTTTGGAGAGAATCTCCAGCTGTACCCCATCTGTCAGAGAGGAAATTCTACATTGGTAATCCATGCCCTCTCCGTCGCAAAGCGTTAGCTCCTCGCCCTCCTTCGCGCGCAGAACGGTCTTAATATGCTTTTCGTCCTCTCCATGCAGGCAAATCTGTCCTTGTGTCATGTCGATTTTATCAAAGAAAAATTTCGGCATCCCCATCACCCCACATATTTCGATGCGATGGCAACCCAGCCCTTTTTCTCACGCACATCCTGCACGTCAAAGCCGCCTGCCGCCAGTGCCGCAAGCACATCCTCTTTTCTCTCGGTAATGATACCACTCGAAAGGAAAATACCGCCGTCCTTAATATAGTCAGGCACCTGCTTCGTCAGTGCAATGATGATATCCGCCACAATGTTTGCCTCTACCATGTCATATTTTTTGCCGCTGTATTTTTCATGCAGTGCCGCATCCTCCAGAATATTCCCTGCACAAACATGGTATTTCTCTCTGGGAATATCGTTCCTGTCGCTGTTTTCATAAGCAATCGCTATGGCATTCGGGTCAATGTCCACTGCATCCGCCTCCTTCGCCTCCAACAAAAGAGAGGCAATCGAAAGAATCCCGCTGCCACAGCCGATATCCAGAACCATATCGTCCTTTTTCACATATTTTTCAATCAATTCCATGCAAAGCTGCGTGGTTTCGTGTGTCCCTGTGCCGAAGATATGTCCGGGGTCAATTTTCAGAATCACCTTATCGGTTTCCTCCGTCAACTCCTCCCAGGAGGGCTTAATCATGATTTTTTCGCCGACAGGGAAGGGCTTGAAATATTTCTTCCAGTTGTTCGCCCAATCCTCCTCCTGCACGTTTTTCATTTTTAACTCCAAAGAGCCTAAATCCAATTCCTTCTCACTTGCCTTCACTGCCGCCAATGCGCCCTGAATCTGTGCAAGCTGTTCTCTGCCGTAAAGGTTATCGCGCAGGAAAAAGGTAATTCCTGTTTCCAGTTCTTCCTTTTCCTCCACCAGCTCATCTGCCACATAATCCCATTCTCTGTTGGGGTTTTCCAGAAATTCCGCAAAATCCGCCTCATCATGAATCATCAGTCCTGTCAGTCCGCACTGATACAGCACGCCCTCCACAGGCTCCAGTCCAATCTGGCTGGTCGCTACGAATACTTCAATCCATTCCATTTCAGGTTTTCTCCTTCCGTTGATCCGTTGCCCGTCAAATGTCTGAGCAAGTGCACAAATGCGTCTTTATGCATTTGCTCACCCGCTTGTCGGGACTTTTTTTATAAAAAGGAAATAAAGCCGTCCTTAAATCAGCAGAACGGCTTCGTGTTATTTGTCATAGAGTTCGCATACTTCCCGATAGCTTTCCGGTGTCCCGATGTCGTAGCATTCCCCCTCAAAGGTATAGGCATATACCTCCTTCTGCCGGTAAAGCCATGCAGGGAAATTGCCGGGGGAATCCGGCTTATTGCCTGCCGCCAGATATGCGGCGAACATGGGAACGGTTTCTTTCTTATAGAGGTATGCGGCGAATACAACCGTATTGGATTTGGGCTTTGCGGGCTTTTCCTCAATATCCAGCACCCTTCCGTTTTCATCCAGAAGGGCAATGCCGAATTGGCTCAGCGCAGCCTCATCCTCCCAGACCTTCACGCACACACAGTCGCGGTTCTTTTCATGGAAGAAATCCACATATTCCTTCAGCGAATAGGTGAAGAAATTATCTCCTGCAATTACCATCAGGTCATCCGCAATCTGCATTTCGTCAATCACAAAGGAAATATCCCCGATTGCGCCGCGCTTATTGGAATCATCTGTTGTGCCGTCATTCAGAACGGTAATGGGTACGTGGCTTTTCGCCGTTTTTGCCCAGTCCGCAAACTGCTCTGCGAATTTATCATTGGAAACCACATAAATCGCATCCAGCTCTTTTACGGTATTCATCTTCTCTACAATATGATCAATGATTGGTTTTTTGCCAATGGGGAGCAAAGCCTTCGGCGTATGCAATGTCAGCGGATATAATCTTGTGGCATAGCCCGCCGCCAAAATAATGGCTTTCATCTTCTCTCCTCCTTCATGTTGTTTCTCTTATTCTGCCCTGCCAAACAGACCATCGCAGATTTCCTGCAGCTGCTTCGGCAGAGGAGCCGTCATTTCCTTTCCGTAAAGATAGCCCAGAGGCCCCTCCTGTTCCTTCCATTCCACCCGAAGGGCATGTAAGAACTGATTGGAAAGGGCATATTCTTCTCGGAATTTTCGATTTGTCGCTTCCGAGCCGTATTTTCTGTCACCTGCAACGGGATGCCCGATTGCCTGCATGTGGGCACGAATCTGATGCGTCTTACCCGTAATCAGCTGAATTTCCAGAAGGGTATAGCCCTTTGCATGTGCAAGCGGACGATATTTCGTCATCGTTCTTGCGCCGCTTCCCTCCCGTTTGGAAATGCGCACCTGATTCTTTTCTGTATCCTTCGTCAGATAGGCGGTAATTTCGCCCGCCTCATGTATTTCCCCTGCAACCAGTGTCAGATAAAACTTATTCAGCTTGCGGCTGCGAATGATTTCATTCACCGCCTGCACGCCCTGCAGGGTTTTCCCCGCAATCACGATGCCGCTTGTGTTTCTATCCAGTCGGTTGCAGAGTGCCGGGGTAAAGCTGCTCTCCGCCGCAGGGGTATACTGCCCCTTCTGATAAAGATAATAAAGCACCTGATCAATCAGCGTATCGGTATCACTGCTTTTTTCGGGATGTGTGAGCAGTCCTGCCGGCTTGGAAACCACCAGAATCTCGTCATCCTCATACACAATGCCGAAATGCCTTTTTGCCGCAGGCACCGTTTTTTCCTCCATAAAGGACTGCATCGTTTCCTCGGCGAGGTAAAGCCTGAGGGTGTCCCCTGCCCGAAGCAGTTCGTTTCCCTCTGCCTTACCGCCGTTGTATTTGATGCGTTTTTTCCGCAGCATTTTATAAATAAAGCCCTTGGAGGCCTTATTCATATATTTCAGCAGAAACTTGTCCAGCCTTTGATTTTCCTCGTTTTTGGTAATGATAATCTCTTTCAAGGCTCTTCCCTCCGGAAAATCAGCTGTGAATCCATGCCAGATATGCGCTGATAAAGTTATCAATCTCACCATCCATCACCGCGTCCACCTTACCGGTTTCCTCGCCTGTCCGGTGATCCTTTACCAGAGTATAGGGCATAAAGATGTAGGAACGAATCTGGCTGCCCCAGCCGATTTCCTTTACATCCCCACGGATTTCCGCCAGCTTCTGCATCTGCTCCTCAATCTTGAGGGCAAGCAGCTTACTTCTCAGCATTTTGAATGCCTTATCCTTATTGGCAAACTGGCTTCTCTCCTCCTGACAGGATACCACAACCCCCGTAGGGAAGTGTGTGATACGGATTGCAGAGGAGGTCTTGTTGATGTGCTGACCGCCTGCACCGCTGGCTCTGTAGGTATCAATACGGATATCATCCGGCTTGATTTCAATTTCCGTATCATCCTCAATTTCAGGCATAACATCGCAGGACGCAAAAGAGGTCTGCCGTCTGCCTGCGCTGTCGAAGGGAGACACACGCACCAGACGGTGAATCCCCTTCTCGGATTTCAGATAGCCATAGGCATTTTCGCCGTTTACCTGAATGGTAACGGATTTCAGTCCGGCTTCATCGCCGTCCAGCATATCCAGTACCTCCACCTCGAAGCCTTCCTTCTGCGCCCATCTGGAATACATGCGGAAAAGCATATTTGTCCAGTCGCACGCCTCTGTGCCGCCTGTCCCCGCATGCAGGGTAACAATGGCATTGTTGCGGTCATATTCGCCATCGAGCATCGTTGCAATGCGCAGTGCCTCGTATTCCGCAAGGAAGGAATCGTTCATTTCCTTTACTTCTTCATATACGCTGTCATCCTGCTCCTCGATGCCCATTTCGATGAGTGTCAGAATGTCCTCGTAGGTTGTTACAAGGCCTTCATATTTGCCGACCTTATTTTTCAGTGCTTTCAGCTTCTGCAATGTTTTCTGGCTCTTTTCCAGATCATTCCAGAAATCGGGGTCTGCGGAAAGCTCTTCTAATTCGTTTATCTTCTCCTTCGCGCCAGCGACGTCAAAGTGAAGCCCCCATTTCCTTTAATTTTTCGTCATAAGCAGAAAGGCCCAGACGGATCTGTTCTAACTCGAACATAAAAAATCATCTCCTTCATAATGAAAATAGAATTGATTTATTAGTTGACAAAGCATCCTGCGGCTTGGGCTTGCCGCCAAAGACAGTTTGTCCTATTTATCTTCCTCGGAAAAATTTTCCGTTGAAAATCGAATGAAATTGCCGCCGAAGGAAGCCGAAAAATCTTCTATCGGCACCCACCAATTCGGCTTGTTTTGCTCCAAAAAGGCAGACGGATGATGCACCAGAAAGGCTGTCAGCCTGCCGTCCTCGGTCTCATAGCCAAGCACAGGCACCAAATGTCCGCTTTTCCCGTAAACACCGCTGCCGTCCGGCTTGGGCTTGCCCCCTTGAAAAAGGGGTGCCACAGAAACCATGCAGGGATGCCCTGCATCCAGCTCCTGCTTTAAGTCCTCTGCTGTTTTTTCGCGCAGTGCCTCGCCGTAAATGCCGTAATCCGCCGCAAGCTTCGCCAGCCCCCAGTGAATCCAGCCGACACCTTCTTTATAGGCACCTGCCGCAACACCCTTTGCAATCATTGTGCCATGGCGCTCCACCTGCTTGCCAAGGCCCTCCAATATCATACGCAAGGAGGCAATACCGCAACTGCGAAAGGTCCAGCTGTCCGCCTCAGAGAAGGAGGAAAAGCCCTCCTCCTTCCATGTTTCCTGCGTCATTCTCTGGGTATAAAAAGGGAAATCCATCTGTAGCCGATATTGCTTTTTTTCTCCCATTTGTTTCCCTCTTTCTGTCCCAAATGCTGCAAAATACCTGTGCATCTGCGTAAGCAAGCTTCCGCCTTGCACAGCCGCTTGATAACGCTTTCTTTACACGTTTCTGCCGCAGCACTGCTTATATTTCTTGCCGCTGCCGCAGGGGCAGGGGTCGTTTCTGCCGATTTTTTCATCAGCGCGCTTCTTCGGCTGCTTTACCGCAGAATCATCCTTATTGGTAAACATCTGCTTCGGCGGTTCCTCCTGCTTTACCTCTGTCTGGATACGCACGCGGTAAAGAATCTTCAGCGTATCCTCCTGAATATGATTGCTCATTTCCTCGAACATATCATACGCCGCAAATTTATATTCTGTCAGAGGGTCTCTCTGTGCATAAGCATGCAGCCCAATCCCCTGACGCATCTGATCCATATCATCAATATGATCCATCCATTTCTGGTCAATCACGCGCAGCATCACCACGCGCTCCAGCTCACGCATGCGTTCTTCGCCCTCAGCCTGGCCCTGACCGATTTCCTTTTCCTTCATTTCATACAGCTGATTGCCCAGCTTTGTCAGGGTTTCCTTCAGCTTATCCTTTGTCATCTGAGGCAGTGCTTCATCCTTGATATTCACCTTGCCGACAGGAATAATTGCACTCAGAGATTCGCTGAATGCCGCCATATCCCATTCCTCAGGCAGCTGGTCATCGCTCATGTGTGCGTCCACCGTGCGTTCCACAACCGCGCCAATCATGCCGACAATGCTGTCTCTCAGGTTTTCACCGTAAAGCACACGTTTTCTTTCGCCATAAATGATTTCTCTCTGCTCATTCATGACCTGGTCATATTCCAGAAGGTGTTTACGAATGGCAAAGTTGTTGCCCTCTACCTTCTTCTGTGCATTTTCAATCGCCTTGGAAAGCATCCCTGCTTCAATCGGCTCATCCTCTGTCATGCCCATCGCATCTACCAGCTTCATTGTCTTTTCAGAGCCAAACAGACGCATCAGGTCATCCTCCAGAGAGATATAGAAACGGGATTCGCCAGGGTCACCCTGACGACCGGCACGCCCACGCAGCTGGTTATCAATACGTCTGGATTCATGACGTTCCGTACCGATGATTTTCAAACCACCCAGTTCTGCAACACCTTCGCCCAGCTTAATGTCCGTACCACGGCCGGCCATGTTTGTCGCAATCGTAACTGCGCCCATCTGCCCTGCCAGTGCAACGATTTCCGCTTCCTGTGCGTGGTACTTCGCATTCAGCACCTGATGCTTCACGCCCTCCATCTTCAGCAGCTTGCTCAGTGTTTCGGATTTTTCGATTGTAACCGTACCAACCAGTACCGGCTGTCCCTTTTCGTGCGCCGCAATAATATCTCTTACCACCGCGCGGAATTTGCCCGCCTCGGTACGATACACAACATCATCTAGATCCTTTCTCTGTATAGGGCGGTTTGTGGGAATTTCCACAACGTCCATCCCATAGATATTACGGAATTCTTCTTCCTCTGTTTTCGCCGTACCTGTCATACCGCATTTCTTAGCGTATTTATTGAAATAGTTCTGGAAGGTAATTGTTGCCAGTGTTTTGCTTTCTCTGCGCACCTGCACGTTTTCCTTCGCCTCGATTGCCTGATGCAGACCGTCGGAATAGCGTCTGCCCGGCATCATACGCCCCGTAAATTCATCAACGATAACGATTTCGCCCTCATGAATCACATAATCCTTATCCAGATGCATGTTATAGTTTGCCTTCAAAGCATTGTTGATATAATGTTGCAGTTCCAGATTTTCGGGATCGGAAAGGTTGTCCACGGAGAAATATTTTTCCGCCTTTGCAACACCTTCCTGCGTCAGCACAACAGATTTCGCCTTTTCATCCAGAACGAAGTCGCCTTCCTCCTGAATTTCCTCCTTCAGAAGGGCATTCATTGCCTCATCCTCATTCAGAATACGACCCTTTTTCAGTTTTTTTACAAACAGATCTGCCACGCGATACAAATCCGTGGACTTGGAACCGCTGCCGGAAATAATCAGGGGTGTTCTGGCTTCGTCAATCAGAACAGAGTCAACCTCGTCGATGATGGCATAATGCAGGTCTCTCTGCACCATGTTTTCCTTTCGTACTACCATGTTGTCACGCAGGTAGTCAAAGCCGAACTCATTGTTTGTACCATAGGTAATATCGCAGGCATACGCCGCGCGGCGTTCGTTGTTGTCCATCCCGTTCAGGATGCAGCCCACGCTCAGCCCTAAGAAACGGAATACCTCACCCATCCAGTCAGAGTCACGCTGTGCCAGATAGTCATTGACCGTAACCACATGTACGCCCTTGCCCTCCAGCGCATTCAGATATGCAGGCAGTGTTGCCACCAGTGTTTTACCTTCACCTGTTCTCATCTCGGCAATACGTCCCTGATGCATCACGATGCCGCCCATCAGCTGTACGGGAAAATGCTTCATATTCAGCACATTGGGACGGGAAGCCGCCTCTCTTACCACTGCATACGCCTCAGGCAGAATATCATCCAGTGTTTCGCCCTTTGCCAGACGATCCTTAAATTCCTGTGTCTTTCCTCTCAGCTCTTCATCCGAAAGGTTTTCATACTGGGGGCCCAGTGCTTCAATCTTCGCCACGATGGGCTTGATTTTCTTGATTTCCTTTTCACTGTAGTTCCCAAATATTTTTTCCAAGAAACCCATTTGGTTCACCTCATTTTTCTTTTCTCACATGTGCCGAAAGCAGACAGCCACTCGATAGGCACACTTTTACATTATTATAGTATAGCAGAAGAACACCCCCGTACACAAGGAAAACTTGCGCATTTCAGGGGATGTTCAAAAAGTTTTAAGAAATCTTTATATAAATTTCACATTTTTTCTCAATACCACTATTCTTCTGACGAAAAACAGCGCATTTTGTTCCGCTTCTGCTTTATTTCTCTGATTTCGACTCAAGCGCCGCCTTCTTCCAGCATTTATAGCACATCGGACGATAGCTTTCGTTGCCCCCCAGAAGGAACTGCTCCCCTTCGGTAACAACTCTGCCCTCCGCATCAATTCTTGCGTTCACCATAGCCTTTCCGCCACAGGTGCAGACCGTTTTCAGCTCCGTCACGGAATCTGCCAACTCAAACAGCCTTGCACTGCCGGGGAACAATCTTGTCCGAAAATCTGTCCGCAGTCCAAAGCAGAACACAGGCACATTGTAATAATCCACAATCTCCCGTAGCTGCTCCACATGGGCAGGCTGTAAAAACTGTGCCTCATCCACAATAATCACATCATAAAATTCCCGTTCTCTGTCACGGAAAACTTCATATAAATCCATATCATCGTCAATCACATCTGCAGGCTGCTCCAGCCCGATGCGAGAATGTACCTTATCTGCGCCATAGCGCGTATCTGCCGCAGGCTTCATCAGCCAGACGCGCATCCCCTGTTCCTCGTAGTTGAATTTCGTAATGAGTGCCTGTGCCGATTTGGAGCTGCCCATCACGCCGTATCTGAAATATAATTTTGCCATACACAAAACCCCTTTGCTTTTTCTTCTCAATTTCCCTGTTATGATACCACAATCCAAGCCCCTTGGCGAGTGACACTCTCCCCAAAAATTCTTTTGCTTTTTGCTTTCTTTTCTCAAAAAAAAGAGTATACTGTCTAAAGAAGGTAAAATGACAAAAATATAACAAAATGATACCCACCAAAAATTCAGATTGGAGATGACTTTGTTGATTACAGATTTAACCCGGGGCAGCAGCCGAAAAATGCTCTGGATGTTTTCCATTCCCATGCTGCTGAGTGTTGCCTTTCAGCAGGTTTATCAAATTGCAGACAGCATCATTGCCGGGCAGTTCATCGGAGAAGCCGCGCTTGCGGCAGTCGGTGCATCCCACCCCATCACTATGATTTTCATGGCAGTTGCCGTCGGCAGCAATATCGGCTGTGCCGTTGTGGTATCTCGCCTGTTCGGGGCAAAAAAATACAGCGCACTCAAAACGGCTATCTGCACCATCTTCTGCGCCTGTCTTGCGGTCAGCGTGGTTCTGACGCTTGTCGGCATTTTCGGCGGAAGTGCCATGCTTCGCCTCATCCGCACCCCTGCCGATGTTTTCGCCGATGCCAAACTCTATCTGCATATCTATATCTATGGGTTTTTGTTCCTGTATCTTTATAATATCTGCAACGGCATCTTCACCTCTCTGGGGGACAGCCGTACGCCGCTGTATTTCCTCATCGGCTCCTCCATAAGTAATATTCTTCTGGATATTTTCTTCGTGGTCTGGCTGAAAATGGGCGTTGCCGGTGTTGCATGGGCAACCTTCGCCGCACAGGGCGCGGCATCCGTGCTCGCCTTTCTTACGCTGTTGCATCGCATCAAGCAATTAAGAAGCACCGAGCCGTATGCAAAATTTTCCGCAGAAATGCTTGTACAGGTTACCATCGTTGCCATCCCAAGTATTTTGCAGCAATGCTTTGTTTCCGTCGGGAATCTTTTCGTGCAGTCTGCCGTCAATAGCTATGGCTCTGCCGTTGTTGCTGGCTTTTCTGCCTGCCAGAAGCTGAATACCTTTGCCGTCACCTGTATGACAACCCTGTCCAACGGCGTTTCCTCCTTCACCGCTCAGAACCTTGGCGCAGATAAAAAGGAACGGGTTTCCGAAGGCTTTCGGGCGGGGGCGCTCCTCGGTATTCTGGTCTGCGTACCGTTTTTCCTGTTCTATTTCTTCTTCGGCCGCACCGCCATGGGGCTGTTTCTGGATGAAAGCAGTGCTGCCGCAATTCAGGCAGGTGTAGACTATATGCACATCGTCACCCCCTTCTATTTCATCGTAACGATTAAGGTCATGTGTGATGGGGTGCTGCGCGGTGGCAGTGCCATGCTCTATTTCATGACAACCACATTCACCGACCTCTTCCTGCGTGTGGCGTTGGCGTTTCTCTTTGCAAAAGGGCTTGGTCTCGGCGCAACCGGCATCTGGATGGCATGGCCCTTCGGCTGGACACTTTCCGCCCTTCTTTCCATTTTCTTCTATCGTTTAAAGCCTTGGCTGAAAAAAGAGCTCTGATACCAAAAAATGCACTACGAAATCGTAGTGCATTTTTTGACTTATTTATCCTCTTTGATATTCTTTTTCCGAATGTTTTCCTCAATCAGCTCTCTTGTATATTCCCAAATTTCCGCCGAACCCAATTCCGTTTTCGCCTGTCTCCCCCAGACCTGACTGCGGCTCACCCTATGCGCACGCCAATCTCCACCGTCATTGGCATTATTCAGCAGCAGCGGCTGAAAATTATCCATCACATGCGCAAATCTTGCCTCTGGTGTTTCATTCGCTTCAAATTCTTCAAATAATCCGCGCAGCTCATCTCTCTGGTCATCGGGCAGTAAGCCGAAAATCCGCTCTGCCGCCTTTTCCTCCCGTTCCGCCTGCGTTGCCAGCCCTGCCGTATCGTAGGCATAGGTGTCCCCTGCATCAATCTCCACAATATCATGAATCAGCGCCATCATCATCGTTTTCGCAAGGTCAAATTCCGCATTTGCGTATTCCTTCAGCAGATAAATCATCATCGCCATGTGCCATGCATGCTCGGCATCGTTTTCCCTTCTGCCGTGCCCGCTCAGGTGCGTCTGTCTAAGAATATTCTTCTCCTTGTCCGCCTCCAGAATAAACGCTACCTGCTTCTTAAATCGTTTTCTGTCCATCGTTCTCCCTCTTTCTTCATAAGAAAAGCCTTAGACCTTTCGGTCTAAGGCTCAGGAACTCGTCTGTTTATTTTTCTGCTTCAGCAAGTCAAAATCCTGATTTCAACTTATTTTTAATATTCGGGCTCAATCAGACCGTAGGTGCCGTTCTTTCTCTTATAAACCACACTTACCTCGTCTGTCTCCGCATCGCGGAATACAAAGAAGCTATGCCCTACCAGTTCCATTTCCATAACAGCCTCTTCCGCATCCATAGGCTTTACGGCAAAACGCTTTACCTTCTCGATTTTTACCAGAGGCTCGTCATCCAGACTTTCCTCAGGCACCAGAATTGCCGCATATTCTGCCGCATAGGCATCTGCGCCGTTTCTGATTTTGGTGCGCATCCGTTTTTTATAACGGACAACCTGCCCCTCCAGAATATCCACCGTTTTATCCATAGCGGCTGTCATGTCCGCATCCTGCACCTCTGCCCGTGCATACCTTTTATTCATAGGAATGGTTACTTCCACCGTAGCAACCTGTTTTTCCAAGCTTAATGTGATGGTTGCCTCTGTGTCCGCAGGGAACAACTTGGCAATTCGATCCATCTTCTTTTCTACCATTTCCTTTGTTTTGTCCCATACATCGATGTTTTTCCCAATAATGTTATAACGCATACTAACAACTCCCTTCGGGATTCTCTCATCTTCTCAGAGAATCAAAAACATATATCCAATCGGCACCGTGCCGATGAGATTCAAAAGTAATCAAAATGGATTTCTTGTTTATTTCTTGTTTATTTGTTATATTCTCCGTTATTTCGTAAAATCCTTCTTTCTTTTGAAAAAAATATTTGAATTTTCGATTTTTTTCGCAAGAGCATCAAAAAAGGGTTGTAGGCTTTTTCTGCTTTCGTTTCCATAATCTGATTTATGGAATCGGATACTTTTTCCGCAGAAGCAGAAACGGCGGATTCTCAGGCTTTTCAAATTTCCACAAAAAACGACATTCCTCTCCATTTTTCCACAAATTTTTTTTACACAACCTGTGGATATTGTGAATAACCTTGTGGAAAACTTACGTTTCAAGGATTTTTATTGTGGATAAAACGTGGAATTTATCCACGTTTTCCACAGTCACATTCTTCTGTTCATATCTGCCATAGGTTCACATAATCTTCCATCTCTCAAAAAGAAAAAGCCCTTCATTCTTTTTTTATCGCCGCATTAAGGCTGATTCATAACCTGAAAAATATAGAATTTCAGATAATAGGATTCCTCTGCCGCCCAGAGAATCGGGTGATCGGGTGCCTGATGGCGATATTCCACCTGACGCAGGCGTTTATGCACATTCTTTGCCGCCTGCCTGATGGTCTGGGTGAACAATTCATAGGTCATGAAATGCGAGCAGGAGCAGGTTGCCAGAAAGCCGCCATCCTTCAGCAGCTTCATAGCGCGCAGGTTGATTTCGCGATAGCCCTTAACCGCATTCTTGACAGAGCTTCTGGACTTTGTAAAGGCAGGAGGATCAAGAATGATTACATCGAATTTTCTGCCCTCTGCTTCGAGTCTGGGCAGCAGCGCAAACACATCCTCGCACTGAAATTTCACAACCTCCTGCAAGCCATTGAGCTTGGCATTCTCCGTTGCCTGATCCACCGCAAGCTGGCTTGCATCAATCCCCAGCACGCTTTTTGCCCCTGCAATGCCTGCATTCAGCGCAAAGGAGCCTGTATGGGTAAAGCAGTCCAGCACATCCATTCCCTGACAAATTTTATGAATGGACAGTCGATTATATTTCTGGTCAAGGAAAAAGCCGGTTTTCTGCCCTTCCTCCACATCAACGATATATTTTACGCCGTTTTCCACAATCTGCACCTTGGTATCAAAGGGTTCGCTGAGGAAGCCCTTCCAAGGCTGCATGCCCTCCTGCCTGCGCACCTTCGCATCACTGCGTTCATACACGCCGCGGATATGGATGCCGTCCTCCAGCATAGCTTCGATGAGCAGGCGCAGAATCGTTTCCTTCATGCGGTCAATCCCCATCGCAAGAGACTGTACCACAAGCACATCGGAGAATTTATCCACAACCAGACCGGGCAGAAAATCCGCTTCCCCGAAAATAACACGGCAGGAGGAAATATCCACCGTCCGTTTGCGGTAATTCCATGCCGCCTCTACTCTGGCGCGCAGAAATGCCTCACCAATCACCGCATCCTTATTTCTGCTCATCATACGAATGGTAATTTTGGAATTGCTGTTATAAAAGCCTGTCCCCATGGGATAGCCGTCAAAATCCTCTACCATAATCAGCTCGCCATTGACCGCATCCTCTGTTACGGCGGCAATTTCATTATCAAATACCCAAAGACCGCCTGCCTTAAGCATGCGTCCTTCGCCCTTTTTCAATGTTGCAACAGGTAAACCCATCAGCCTTCTCCTTTCTGAATAAAAACCCTTCCTGCGAAAAAAAGGAGTATCTCCCGATACTCCTTTTCATTTTACTTATCTTACTTATCCGCTTATCAGACTTGCTTAGTTTGCGTAGTTATTGAAGTAATTCTGAACCAGAACGATAGGGGTACCCTTATCACCGGAACCACTTGTCAGGTCACACAGGGAACCAATCAGGTCTGTCAGGCGGCGAGGTGTGGTACCTTCGGATGCCATCTGTCCCTTCAGATTTGCTTCTTTTGCCTTAATTGCATTCTTGATTGCATCTGCCAGTGCATCGCCGTTCAGGTCAGCGAAATCGTTATCTGCCAGATATTTCAGCTTCAGCTCATTGGGCAGACCGTTCAGACCATCTGTATAGCCTGCGCCGACAACGGGGTCAGCCAGCTCCCAAATCTTACCAACGGGATCCTTGAATGCGCCGTCGCCATAAACCATAGCCTCTACCTTTACGCCGGTGCGTGCGATGATTTCCTTCTGGATTTTTTCTGCAACCTCCTGTGCGTTCTTAGGGAACAGCTTGATGGTTGTTTCTGTTGCCTTATTGGAGCCAAGCAGACCGTACTCTGCATTGTAGCCGCTGCCGTTTACGGGTGCGTTCAGGATTTCTGCCAGTGTCAGAACCTTTTCGCCGCCCTTTGCCAGAATACGGCGTTTGGAGCGTTCTCTGTTGTGAATATCACAGCACAGCACGTTCTTTGTATACTTTACGATTGCTTCGGGGTGGTTTGCGAATACGATTTCAGCTTCTGCGCCTTCCTCTTCAATCAGACCCTTGTAGTATTCTACATAGTCAACGCCTGTGAAGGGGTGCTTCACATAGCCGAATGCCTTACGGTATTCATCCAGAGACAGCACGTCTGTGTAGGGATTTACGCCGCTGTCATCCAGAATATCCATATCAAACAGGTGGTTGCCTACTTCATCGGAAGGATAGCTCAGCATCAGCACTACCTTCTTTGCGCCCTTTGCGATACCTCTCAGGCAGATTGCAAAACGGTTTCTGCTGAGGATGGGGAATACAACACCGACTGTTTCACCGCCCAGCTTTGCTTTTACGTCTGCCGCAATATCCTCTGTGGATGCGTAGTTGCCATCTGCACGAGCAACAACTGCCTCTGTTACACAGATTACATCTCTTTCATGCAGCTGGAAACCATCCTGCTCCACTGCCGCCAGAACGGAATCTGTTACGATTTTAACGATGTCATCCCCTTCACGGATGATAGGTGCTTTGATACCTCTGGAAATTGTTCCTGCCATAGTGTAAAACCTCCTGAAAAATTCGATTTATTTCTCACAGGCGTTCTGCCTGTTTTGATCGAATGATTTTTGCCATTGTGCAAATAGCAAGTCTGAATGCCGATATTCGTAAGGCTTCGCCTTACTCATCATTTGCTCCGCAAATCTTTTTTCTTCCTTACGAATCCCATTTTCTGCAAGCAGAATGGTCTTCCTAAGGAAAAAAACGGCTTTCTCCGCTATAAATGTAAAAAGATCCCACGAAAACGCGGGATCGATGGCAAAATTTCTAGTCATGGTGTGATGAAAGTACATTCGATCACCGACGCACTCATTCTACCAAGAAAAGCGCACACTTGTCAATAATATCCCACTTGTTTTCTATAAAAATATCTTATATCAATCATAATTTTTCATTTAGACTTCCTCCATCCGAACCGCCGTATCCAAGGCAATTTCCATCATCTGGGTGAAGGTATTCTGTCTCTCCTCGGCTGTGGTGGCTTCGCCTGTAATCAGATGGTCGGAAATGGTAACAATGGTCAGCGCGCGTTTGCCTGCCCTTGCCGCCTCCAGATACAGTGCGGTCGATTCCATTTCCACCGCAAGCGTACCCATTTTCGCCCAGGAAACGGTTTCCTCCATGCCGCCCTCATTATAGAACGCATCGGAGCAGAGCAGATTGCCAACGTGCATTTCAATTTTCCTTGCCTTCGCGCAGTCCACCGCTGTGGAAAGAAGCGTATAATCCGCTGTGGGGGCTAAGGTGCCGGGCATGTGATATTGCTCGGCATAGCTTGAGGTTGTGTTGGAGCCGATGCCTGCCACGATATCGCGCACCTTCAGCCTTTCGGACAATGCCCCTGCGGAGCCGATGCGGATGATGTTTTCCACATCATAGAAATTGAACAATTCATGGCTGTAAATGCCGATGGAAGGGCAGCCCATGCCGCTCGCCATAACAGAAACCCTTTTGCCCTTATATAGACCCGTATAGCCGAGAATCCCACGGGTGTGGTTGACCTCCACGGCATCGGTCAGAAATGTTTCCGCAATGAATTTCGCCCGTAAAGGGTCGCCGGGCATCAATACTGTTTTTGCAAAATCGCCTTTTTCGGCAGAAATATGAGGTGTTGCCATATCCATTCCCTCCTTATTGTTATTGAAGCTTGCTATTGAAAATTTTTCTCGTTTCTCAAATCGTTTCTTATTTTTCCTCGCGCAGGCTTTTTAAAAGAGAAATCTCTTTGGCGTAGCCCGCCGCCTCGTTCGGTGTTTCCAGATAAAACGGCAGATGGCACAGCTTCGGGTGGTTGATAATATTTGCAATGCCTGCCAGACCAAGCGTACCCTCACCGATTTTCTCGTGTCTGTCCTTATGACTGCCGATGGGATTCTTGCTGTCGTTCAGGTGAATGGCTTTCAGCCTGTCCAAGCCGATGATTTCATCAAACGCCTGCAGAACGCCATCCAAATCCCCGATGATGTCATAGCCGCCATCATACACATGGCAGGTATCCAGACAAACGCCCATGCGCTCCTTCTGCTCCACTCTGTCCAAAATGGCGCGCAGCTCCTCAAAGCTTCTGCCAACCTCACTGCCCTTCCCTGCCATGGTTTCCAAAAGGACGAGGGTTTTGCCTTCCGCAGAAAGAATTTCATTCAGCGCATCCGCAATGAGGGGAATTCCGATTTCCGTCCCCTGCTTCACATGGCTGCCGGGGTGGAAATTAAACATCACATCGGGCAGAAGCTCCAGCCTTGCCAAGTCCTCCTTCATGGTATTTCTGGCGAAGGTGCGCAAATCCTCCTTCGCGGCACAGGGGTTCATGGTATAGGGTGCATGGGCAAGCAGTGTGCCGAAGCGGTGCTCCGCATGAAAGGCATTATATTTTTCGATATCCTCCAAATCAAGTGCCTTCACCGAGCCGCCTCTGGGGTTTCTGGTGAAAAACTGGAACACATTCGCCCCAAGCTTCACTGCCTCCTTCCCCATGGCAAGATAGCCCTTGGCGGCGGATAAATGACAGCCGATATAAAACATAGTTGTCCTCCTTAGCCGATATAATACACGATATTGGTAAATTCCGTCATGCTTTCCCCGCGGTTGCAGTAGGTATGGGGCTGGGTGCAGTCAAAATGGATGAAATCCCCTTCTCTGAGGAGATATTCCTCGCCGCCGTAACGCAGAACCATTTCCCCTCGCGTCACCAGAAGATATTCATGCGTATTCATGCCATGCCCTTCGGAAGTGTATTCCTTATGTGCATCCAATTCGCCGTTGAAAAACTCAAAATCGCGCGCAGGGTTGGCTGTATTGTAATGATAGGCACGATAGCCGTCATACTCCGCAATAACGCTTTCCTCTTTTCGAATCAGCAGAGGCGCATCAATCTGCTCATCAATCAGCTTTGTATAGGAAACCTGTAAGCCACCTGCGATCTTCCAGAGAGTGTTGATGGTAGGGTTGGATTCGCCCTTCTCAATCTGGCTGAGCATAACCTTGCTGACACCGGAAAGCTCCGACAGCTTTCCCAAACTGAAGCCACGCTCTGCGCGCAGCCGTTTTAAATTGACAGCAATAATTTCATTCAGATTCATGGAGGAACCTCCTTTCTTCTCTTTTTTTATTTTACCCTGTTCTTCCTCTTTCCGCAAGCAAAAACAACGCTTGCGGCTTTGCGTCTGCCGCCGTATAATTGTCTGAGCTGAAACAAACGGAAACAAACGGAAAAAGAAAAGGAAAAGAGACCATGAAGGAAAAACTGCTTACATTTTTCAAAAAAGAAACGATACTCTGCATCGCCTGCCTGCTGGCGGCGCTTTCGGCATACATTGTGCCGCCCGATGCAGCGTATCTTGGCTATGTTGATACAAGGGTGCTGATTCTGCTTTTCTCGCTGATGGCAGTATTGGCAGGCTTTCGTGCGCTTGGCATCTTCGACCGCATGGCAAATCTGCTTCTGGCAAGGGCGAAAAAAATGCGGCAGCTAGCGCTGACCCTAGTCATGCTGTGCTTTTTTTCCGCGATGCTTGTGACCAATGATGTGGCACTGATTACCTTTGTGCCGTTCACGATTTTACTGCTGCAACGCGTGCATTTAGAGGAAAAGTTAATTCCCGTTATTGTTCTGCAAACGATTGCCGCCAATCTTGGCAGTATGCTGACCCCTGTTGGCAATCCGCAGAATCTCTATCTTTATACCATTTCGGGGATTGGGGTCGGGGCGTTTTTCAGAATTACCCTGCCGTTTGTTCTCGTGTCCTTCTTTCTGCTGCTTCTGCTCTGCTTTTTGCAGGGAAACACCTCCTTAGCCACACAGCCGCAGGCAACGCCGCCCACACGGACAGGAGCAGAAAAACAACAGCTTTTCGGCTTGACGGTGCTGTTTTTTCTTTGCCTGCTGGCAGTTTTCCGCATCCTGCCCGTTCTGCCGCTGTTGGCGTTGGCACTGGTGTGGTTTCTGCTGTTTCAAAAAGGGATTCTGAAAGAGGTGGATTACTGCCTGCTGCTCACGTTTGTATTTTTCTTTATCCTGATTGGGAATCTGGGACGGATTTCCGCCATACGGGAAGCCCTCCAGGCACTGCTCTATGGCAGAGAGGTGCTTGTTTCTTTTCTGAGCTGTCAGCTCATCAGCAATGTGCCTGCGGCGGTTCTGCTTTCAGAATTTACCGACCGATATGACCTTTTGCTTGCAGGGGTGAATATCGGTGGTCTGGGGACGCTAATCGCTTCTATGGCAAGTCTGATTTCCTATAAATATTTCGCACAGATACCGAATGTCGGAAAGGGGAAATATCTGCTCCGGTTTACCCTTGCGAATCTTCTGTTTGCGATAGTTCTGCTGGGGCTTGCAGCTTTGCTCCCCTCCTGACTGCAAAGGGCGATTTTATTGCATTTTATCATAGCCTCCTCTGCCCAAAAAGTATTCCAAAAGGCAAAAAGCTATGCTAAAATAAAAAAATATCAAATCCCTTTGAACGAACGAGGTGTATCGCATGCCGAAACGAAAGCAGGATTTTAACACCATATACATATCTGAACGATTACAGGAGGCACTGCGCCCAATTTCGCGCTGTGCGCTGACAGCTGTGGTTGCACCAATGGGCTATGGCAAAACAACCGCTGTCAACTGGTATCTTGCGGAGCGCAGGAAAGAGGAAAACGCGCGCATCATCCGTATCAGCGTCTATTCCGACAATCTCGCAATTTTCTGGAAAAGCGTACAGGATGCCTTTTTGCATGCAGGGCTTTCCATTTTGCTGGATTATCCCTGCCCGACGGATGCCGCCGGCGGCAGTCTGCTGGCAGATGACCTTTGCCATGCGCTTGCAGGAGAGAAGCCATGCTATCTTTTCATTGACGATTTTCATCTGCTGACAGATGTACACACCGCTGCCTTTCTCTGCACGCTGGCGAACCGTTTGCCCGAAAATGTGCATGTCCTTGTAGCAAGCCGCGACCGTTTTCTGCCCTTTGCGGCACAGGTACGTCTGGGCGGCAGGCTCTGTCAGCTTGGCACGGCAGAGCTGCGTCTGAACCATGCAGAGCTTGCCGTTTATGCACACCGCTGTGGCACTGCCCTTTCGGATGCAGAAATTTCCTCCCTGCTTTATACGAGTGAGGGTTGGTTTTCCGCAATTTATCTGCATCTGCGCACGCTTGCGGAACGCGGCACTCTGCCCAACCACAAATCCGATATCTACACCATGTTTACCGCCGCAATGATTGCGCCCCTGCCTGCG